>R23__coassemble_9_pt1 | contig 289554 bp, 254 predicted proteins | sample R23__metabat2_high_PE_035 | metagenome-assembled genome bin R23
GTCCGTCAACACCACCGAGGTCAACGAATACACCGTAAGAAGTGATGTTCTTAACTGTACCTTCGAGAATCTGACCCTTTTCGAGCTTGCCGATGATTTCCTTCTTCTGCTGTTCCAGTTCAGCCTCGATGAGAGCCTTGTGAGAAACAACAACGTTACGGAATTCCTGGTTGATCTTAACCACCTTGAACTCCATCGTCTTACCTACGAATACATCGTAGTCACGTATGGGATGAACGTCAATCTGGCTACCCGGCAAGAAAGCCTCAATGCCGAATACATCAACAATCATACCGCCCTTAGTACGGCACTTGATGTAACCCTGAATAACCTCTTCGTTATCAAGAGCAGCGTTAACGCGCTCCCAACTCTTGGAGAGGCGAGCCTTCTTGTGAGAGAGCAGTAACTGGCCTTTCTTGTCCTCCTGATTCTCCACATAAACCTCAACAATGTCACCAACCTTCAGGTCGGGATTGTAACGGAACTCAGAAGCGGGGATAATACCATCGCTCTTGTAGCCGATGTTCACGATAACCTCTTTCTTGTCAACAGAGATTACCTTACCATCTACCACTTGGTGCTCACTAACCTTGTTCAAGGTCTCGTCGTAAGCCTTGGTGAGTTCATCCTTGCTGATGTTCACTGAAGAACCATTCTCAAACTGTTCCCAGTCGAATTCAGCCAGTGGCTGTACGTTCTTAAAATCTGACATAAAATAAAAAACACTTTTGGTACTCAGTACCCATTAAAAATTAAACATGTGAATAAACTCTGCTTATCGCGTACGCGCAGGTACGCAAAAAGCGGTGCAAAGGTACTGCTTTTTCCCAATATGGCCAAATATTTTTCCTTTTTTCTTGCGTTTTAAGGTGAAAATCAATGATTTACTCCTTATATACCAGTCTCATCAAGTGGTTGAGCCATCCAAAAGTGAAGCGGAACCATCGGTAACTGCTCACTTCCTTACCACCAAACTTAAGGATGAAGTCGCGATAATGGCTCTTTTTGAAAGGAAGTCCTACGTCCATAAAAAAGATGTGCCTGAACTTCCGTTCATAAGCGTCGCTGATGGCTCCCCAAACGGTAGCTGTGGCAGGATAGAGCAGTGGATGGCTCTTGCGCTTAGAAGCCAGATACCACAGATAGGCATTGTTGTTGGAATAGATGCAGACACAACCTCCGATAACCTTGCCGCGCCAGATTGTTGCAAACAAACGACAGTTATCGCCCTGACCCAATTCCCAAAACTGTTTTGAAGGTGGCAGATAGCGACGGATTTTCAATGAAGGAAATTGATTGAACATCTTGTAGAATTTGCGGAATTGTTCATAATCTTCCACTTGCTTGAATTCCACTTCCTGTTCAATAATACGACTGATGCGCTCGCTCATCTTTTCATCAAGCCGGTCTTCAGGTGGCATGGAGTGGAGGGAATTGTGTACTTCCATCCAATGAACCGGGAAATAGCCCTCTTTCTTGAAATGCTTGTAGCCAAACATCTTTTGCGAGAGGTCACTCAATTCGATGTTCATGCAGAGTTTACGTTTCAGTTTCTGAGTGATAGCCGAAAGCATCAGTTTGAAAACTTCCTCTTTATTGACATTCGCATTGTACTCTCCTTCACCATAGATTCGTCCTTGTGTGAAGAGATAGGGCGGGATCAATGATCCACGACGTCGCAAAGTCGCTAGCAAATGGGCCACGACAACACCGTCTTGTTCTGCTACCACCATATAAGGAGTTTGTCCTGATGTTTTTTCACAAATGCGGAAAAGTTCAGGACTATGGAAGAAATTCCGACTATTCATAGGGGGTAGTTCTTCGCTTTTGGTGATGATGCGTATCTCAATCACAGCGCGAAAATAATAAATCTTTTTAAAATCTGCAACAACTTTGCACTTTTTAAGTGAAAATGCGTACCTTTGCTAAACAAATTGACAACATTACACAGAATACGAAAATGAAAGACTTTAAGTATTTGGCGCAGATGCGTCGCTCACACAGAAAGTTCACAGACGAGGAAATAGCGGCTGAAGACGTCAAACTGATTCTTCGTGCAGCATTGATGTCACCAACTTCAAAAGGCCAGCGTGCTTGGCAGTTTGTGGTTACGGATGATCCTGCCGATATTGAGAAACTTGCTGATGCCAAAGACATGGGTGGTCAGTTTCTGAAAGGCGCAAAGCTGGTTGTTGCTGTCTTGGGGGATCCTTTGCAGAATGACTGTTGGGTAGAAGATGGTTCTATAGCTGCCATCTCTATGCAATACCAGGCAGAAGACCTCGGGTTAGGTTCCTGTTGGGCACAGATGCGTGGACGTGGTTTGGCCGATGGTACGAGTGCAGATACAGTTATCCGTGGAATCCTCGATATTCCTGAGAATCTATCCTGTCTTTGTCTCTTAGGTTTTGGGCATAAGGCAGATGAACGCAAACCTCAGAATGAGGACCGTCTGAAATGGGAGAATGTTCACGTAGGTAAGTTTTAACTGAGTCATTTGTGGCTTTGGGAGTAACGGAGACTATGAAAATCGGATTGATTGGTGCAGGAAATTTGATGACAAATCTTGGCAAGGCTTTAGTAGCTGTCAAGGAAAACGAAATTGTGCAAGTTTGGAGCAGGACCGAGAAGTCAGCAAAAGCATTGGCTTCCGATTTAAACACATCTTTCACGACTGATATTGAAAACGTTCTTGAATCAGACGTTTATATCCTGGCCGTAAAGGACAGCGCCCTTGAATCATTGATTCCGCCATTAACAAGACTCCATCCTCATGCGTTATTTTTGCACACGGCAGGTTCAATGCCGATGAATGTCTTTAAAGGTTTTACCCGACAATACGGAGTCTTTTATCCGATGCAGACCTTCTCAAAAAATAAAGAAGTGAATTTCAAAGAGATACCTGTTTTTATTGAAGCAAATAACGAACAAGCACTTGAAGTCGTTAAAGCACTAGCTTCAACAGTTTCAGACTGTCTTTACGAACTCACAACGGAGCAAAGGAAATACCTTCATCTGGCTGCCGTCTTTGCCTGCAACTTTACGAACCACTGCTATGATCTTGCCGCCAAAATACTTGAGCCTCATGGAATTCTCTTCAGTGTGATGTTGCCGCTTATTGACGAAACAGCCCGTAAGGTTCATGAATTCTCTCCCCATGATGCGCAGACTGGACCAGCCGTACGATATGATGTAAATGTAATCAATCGTCAGATGTCTCTGATTGATGATGAAAATACAAGACAGATTTATAAACTTCTAAGCCAAAGTATTCATGATAAACTATGACCTGAAAAAGATTCGCGCCATCATTTTTGATGTGGATGGTGTACTCTCGGCAGAAACCATTCCGCTTCCTGCCGTCAATCCTATGGATAGTGATGATGGTCAGCCGATGCGCACCGTCAATATCAAGGATGGCTATGCGATTCAACTTGCTTTGAAGATGGGTCTTCATCTTGCCATTATCACAGGTGGCACCACTCAGAGTGTACGTCTTCGTTATGAGCGCCTTGGTATGAAGGATATCTTTATGGGTGCTGCCGTGAAGATTAAAACCTATGATGAGTTTAAAGAGAAGTATAATCTTAAGGATGATGAAGTCATCTATATGGGTGACGACATCCCAGATATACAAATCATGCAGATTGTGGGTTGTCCCTGCTGTCCTGCCGATGCTTGTGCTGAAGTAAAGGAAATTAGTGTTTACGTCAGTCATAAGAACGGAGGTTACGGATGTGCACGCGATGTCATTGAACAGGTGCTCAAGGCTCAGGGTTTATGGATGGCTGACGCGAAAGCTTTTGGATGGTAAACTAATTGTGTGAAGAATGAAGAATTATAAAATCATACTGGCTTCCAACAGCCCTCGTCGCAAAGAACTGCTGGCAGGTTTGGATATCGATTTTGAAGTGAAAGTATTGCCTGGAATCGATGAGAGCTATCCGGAATACCTGTCTGTAGATGAGATACCGCAATACATCGCTCAAGAAAAAGCCGAGGCTTACCGCAATTTGATTGATGAGGACACGCTGGTGATTACGGCTGATACGGTTGTGGTTTTAGGCAATGAGATATTAGGGAAGCCAAAGGATGACGAAGATGCCTGTCGGATGCTTCGACAATTGAGCGGGAAGACACATCAGGTTATAACAGGTGTCTGTCTGACCACGCTTCATAAACAGAAGCGTTTTGCCGTTAGCACCAACGTCACTTTCAAGGATTTCACCAGCGATGAAATCAATTACTATGTAAGCAATTATCACCCGATGGACAAGGCTGGTGCTTATGGCATTCAGGAATGGATCGGCCATATTGGCGTTACGGCACTCAATGGCAGTTACTTTAATGTAATGGGTCTACCCGTTCAGCGAATCTATTCAGAAATGCAGCACTTTTGAAATTGTCATCCGCTGGAAAATATATCTTTCTGCCCCATAAAAGATATATATACGAGGCAAGAAAGATATTTATCTTTTCTCCTTGATAAAACCATGACGATAGGCGTAGAGTAGCTCTTTAAGGTCAGCAACCTGACTCTTCAGTTCTTCACCTTTATCCGTGTCAGCCACCAGCATACGATGGGCACTCATTTCAACAATCTGTGTGGTTGACTTGATATCGGTTCCACGTTTAATAGCATCTTCTTCACTTGTAAACGGCTCATGCTGAACAAGTTGGAAGCCACGGCTATGATAGACTAGCGTGTATCCGGCGATACCCGTTTCGGCGTGATAGGCCTGTGAAAAACCGCCGTCTATCACCATCAGTTTTCCATTTGCCTTGACGGGCTTCTCTCCGCTTGATGCATGAACGGGCACATGGCCATTGATGATATGGCGATCGCTTCCCTCTACGCCAAAGGCATCAAGTATTCCGTCGACAATCCGTTCATCGTCGCGCAGCTTGAAGTAATTGCCTTTCTCTTCCTTGAATGTAGTTTTGTCTGTCAAGAAATAACGCTCGAAAGTGGCCATCTTGGACTTGTCAAAGAGAATGCTGTCTGGACCACACCATAGATAAAGGAAATAGTCCTTTGCATAGAGACGTTCTTCGGGGTCACTGTCAGCTTGAAAAGCCGTCCGAATCATCATACCTGTTTGGTGCATCAGTTCACGTCCGCTATAGTTCCTGTCCTTGTATAGATTGACTTCGCGAAGTGTTCCGTCTTCATTCAAAGGAACCGAGGCGTGGAAAAGAAGGTTGTGGTTCACGATGGAGTACATACAACCGTGAGAGAGCAGCATACGGATATGCTTGTGGAGTTTTTCACTCATCATAAAGGAATGATGGAGTTTGTCCATCAAAGCCTGTTCGTCTTCAGTAAGCGCATTGGGATTGTTGGGGTCGATAGTAGGGAAACAGCAGGTTTTCATCTCATATTCCTTGCCGTCCACAACGTAAACCTTGCGCTCGAAATCAATGTTATCCAATACACAACGGTCGAGCATCTTCCATTCGGGATGTTTACGGAACAGTTGAGCTTCCACCTTGAATTGAAGCACGGCAATGGCCTTGTGCATCTGTGCTGTCAGGCGAGCACTCTTGGCATCCATTTCTTCTGCGCCACCGCTCATTTTCGGAATGAAAACCGTACAGGGGTCGTCTTTGTAAGTCTCCATTGCGAATGTGGCCAGAGGAACCAAGTTAATGCCATAGCCTTCCTCGATGGTTGTAAGATTGGCATAACGGAGTGACAGGCGGATGACATTACAGATACATGCATTATTACCTGCGGCTGCACCCATCCAAAGAATGTCGTGGTTACCCCATTGGATGTCCCAATCTTTATAGCCCTTAAGCATATCGAGAATGAGATGTGCACCAGGGCCACGGTCGAAGATGTCACCTAAGATGTGTAACTTATCTATAACAAGACGCTGAATCACGTGACAGATGGCAATGATGAAATCATCCGACCGCCCTGTAGAAACAATGGAGTCAATGATGCCTTCCACATATGCAGCTTTATCGAGATCGTCAGTCCTTTCATGAAGAAGTTCCTCGATGACATAAGCAAAATCGGCAGGCAAAGCCTTGCGTACCTTTGAACGGGTGTACTTGCTGGATACATCGCGGCAAACACGGACCAAACGGTAGATCATAATGTTGTACCATTCGTCCAGATCTTGTTCCTGTGCCTTCACCAATTCCAGCTTCTGCTCAGGATAATAAATCAAGGTACAGATGTCGCGTTTGATGGCATCACGGATCTCATTGCCGAAAATCTCGTTTACCTTTCGTTTGATGTTTCCCGAAGCATTCTTCAGCACGTGCTGAAAGGCAGAGAACTCGCCATGAAGGTCAGCCAGGAAATGTTCCGTGCCTTTGGGCAGGTTGAGGATAGCTTGCAAGTTAATAATCTCTGTACTTGCTTCTGCCACATTCGGGAAAGAATGTGAAAGCAGGGTCAGGTATCTCAGGTCTTTTTCTATATCGTACTGAATGTTGTTACTCATAGGTTATCGTTTGTTTATTAAGTTATTATTGTATGTTTGCTTTATAGAGTATTTGCTTGATTTTCCGAGAACCTCTGTCATTCTTGGCATCCATCGGCATGAATCCTTCCTCAAGCCCTAACGACTCGTGTAGAATTTGCAAGATACGTGCCGCTAGTTTACGTTCCTTCAGCAGTTGTAGCACATCCGTGACCTTCTTTTCATTGTAATCGGTGAAGCGAAGGGTGGAGTAGAGGTCAGCAATATGTCTCCGGGAAAGAGTGCCTTTATGCAATTCGTGAATGAAGTTGAGCATCACAGTGCAGACACGGACATCTGCTTCATTGGCATGCTTTTCTTCGGAATATTCTTTTAATAAGAATGGTTTCATCAGGGCTTTGTCCTGGGGAAGCGGTTTGTTGTTCTTTTTCCCTCTTGACGGAAAGCGGTCAATGCCGGCAATGGCTTGAGGAGCTATCTGCAGGAGTGAGGCACCTTGACGAATTTCCTGAAGGACTCCTTCCTCTTCAGAATGAAGCAGAATCTTTCGCCAGGAATCAGGAGACAGGGAACTTACGCGTTCTGCATCTTCCTGAGAAATACTCTGGCTGTCAGTGTCTTGCGAAAGGCCTAAGCGTAACAGCGTGTTTTCAGCAAGTTTGTCTTCTTTAGTCATCACCATAAAACTATGGCTGTCGAGCACTTTCTGGTAGAGCTCCAGATAGAGGACATTCATGCTTTCCTCCGTAATCTTGTTCGTGTAGCGAGCATCAGGAATGAGGACCACTCGGTCGTTCCAAGCCTCTTCGTACTGGGCCGACGGATAGATGCCCATCTTGAACAGGTATTGTTGTTCTTGTTCCGTAACGGCTACGATTGCATGCGCATGTTTGATCATCCAACGCTGAAAGATGAGCAATTTGGGCATTTTGCATAACCAGTAGTTGTGAAGTACATTCCAAGGCATTAATTGTTTGCCCGGCGAAATCACAACAGGTTTCAGATGGCTTCGGCACCATAACATCACTCGCCAAGCCGTCCAACTCCAACATACATGAATGTGCACGATGTCGGGGTTCTCAGCAAGTGCCTTCAGCTTGAAGGACTTGAAGGATTGTGCGGTATTGTTATAGTGTAATACTTTCATAGTTTGTGACTTGTAAAGTCGTACTTGTCAGCTCTGAGATACTTGTATTTGTAATAGAGGGCACGCCATACACGACTGAGATCCATACCTACAATCTTAAGTGCAGGGATTTCGGGTTCGTAAGGTTTCAGTTGTTTCTTGCCAATGATGGCATGGACTATCAGCGTCAGTAACAGAAGCGCAACGGCAATACCAAGATAAATCCATTCCTGGAGGATACCGCTCACAATGGCAGCAGCAATCAGCACCACATACCATACATGTTTCAACGTCTGGATAATGTTGTAAGGCAGCCGGTGGAGGAATGATCGTTTCAAGTGCTTGCGCGTACACATATAATATAGGTGGCGGTTCACCCATTTCTTCTCCGTAGGTGCATCTTCTATGAGCCAGGCTTCGGGCGACTGCTCGGTAGCCGTATTGCCTCGTTCGGCATATTTGTTCACGAGGAAATCGAATTCTCCTCGTACGTATTGGGCGTTCCCATCGAAGCCACGACCGTTCATAAACATGTCCTTCCGGAAAAGCAGATTATGACCTTCCGTACGATATGCCGTTTTATCTGCCTCTTTAAGCAATCGTCTTTGCATCATGGCCCGCTCGTAACGCTGATAGTCGGATGCTTCATCGTTATAATTGCTATAGCCGATCACCATGTCAATGCCTTCTGAAATATGGCTTGCCATCAGGCTTAGCCAGTCTTTCGAGGCTGGAACACATTCCGGCTCTGTCAGCAAGACCCATTCGTAGTTTGCTGCTTTTACTCCAAGCGTGACGGCCAGTTTTTTCTTGCTCATATAGCGTGATGAATCCGGAACAAACGTTGTGTAGAGATTGGGGTATTGCCGTACCCATCTTTCCAACAGGTCGTCTGTAGCGTCTTCACCCTTGCTGACTACAACGATAACTTCAAAGCCAGCAGGATAATCCTGCTCCATCAAGATGGGCAGATGCTGTTCCAGTTCACGTTCGTGGTCATGAGCAGCCATCACGATCGAGATGGCAGGGAACGTCGGGGATTTTTCTTCTAATATTTCTTCTGTCATTAAAAATCTTCTGTGATATAACCTTTCGGCAGACGGCGGCAGTTGTATTGAGATGCCATGATCTCACCGTAGGCACCTGCTGAACGGATGGCCAGCAGATCACCGCGCTTTACCTCGTTCAGGTCAATGGCTTTTGCGAACACATCTGTCGACTCGCAGATGGGGCCCACTACATCATATGTGCTATTTGGCATATCCGACGTAATGTTCTCAATCTTATGGTAGGCCTGATAGAGAGCAGGACGGATAAGGTCGGTAAAACCGGCATCAACAATGGCAAACTTCTTGAATGCTCCTTCCTTCACATAGAGTGTGCGGGTGATGAGTGAGCCGCATTGTGCCACGACAGCACGTCCCAGTTCGAAGTGGAGCGTCTGTCCCTGACGAAGTTTCAGCTTTCTGGCATAGGTGTCGAAATAAGCCTTGAAATCGGGCATGGACACACGGTTGGGGTGCTGATAGTCAACGCCAAGTCCTCCGCCAACGTTGATGTGGGTTAAACGGATGTGATGACGATCGAGTTCATCTTGCAAGTCGTTGATGCGGTTGCAGAGCGCATCGAAGTCGCCCATATCGAGTATCTGGCTTCCAATGTGGAAATGAAGGCCAGCCACGCTGACGTTCTTCAGTTCGCGGGCATGCTCGATGATGCTCACCATGTCGGCCATGGCAATACCGAATTTGTTCTCTGCCAGACCTGTGGTGATGTTGGCATGCGTATGGGCGCCCACATTCGGGTTCAGCCTGAAGGCAACGTTCGCCACCTTTCCTCTGGCAGCTGCCAGTTCGTTGATGACTTCTAGCTCTGGAATGCTCTCTACATTGAAGCAGAAGATGCCGGCATCGAGACCGATGTTGATTTCCCAATCACTTTTTCCTACGCCTGCAAATACAATCTTCGAGGCAGAAAAGCCAGCATTGAGTACGGTCTCAATCTCGCCTCCGCTGACACAATCCACTCCCAATCCGGCTTCACGGATGATGTTCAGCACCTTGGGGTTGGCATTGGCTTTCACGGCATAATGAACATGCCAGTTATCATGTCGGCCCACCTCGTCGTTAATGGCACGAAGCGTCTGGCGGAGCAAGGCCGAATCATAGTAGTAGAAGGGTGTCTCCTTCAGTTTGAATTTCTCTATAGGGAAATTGCCTTTCATGTGTTTGATGTTGAAAGTGTGCTGCGGAAAACCGCAGGGGATACATTCTATTTATTAAATAATGTGTCGCTCAATGACTGGAGAGCACGCTGCTTGTCAGCCTCCCGGATGAGGAAGGAGATATTGTAGTTGCTGCCGCCATAACTGATCATTCTCACGGGAATGTTCTTCATGGCATCGGTAGCAATCGTTTCGAAGCCCACATTACTCCAATCGAGGTCACCCACAACACAAATGATGCACATGTCAGAATCAACCGTAACCGTTCCGTACTTCTTCAGTTCATCCACGATATCATTCAGATGGGCATCGTTGTCAATACTCATGGATACACCAACCTCAGAAGTGGCCACCATGTCGATAGCCGTCTGATAACTCTCAAATATCTCGAACACCTTACGGAGGAAACCGGTAGCCAACAGCATTCGGCTTGACTTAATCTTAATGGCTGTGATATTGTCCTTTGCTGCCACGGCCTTGATCTTTCCCTTCACGGTCACGTTGTCAATGATGGTGCCGGGTGCATCAGGATCCATTGTGTTCTTCAGACGAACGGGAATGCCGGCGAACTTGGCGGGCTGAACACAGGTGGGGTGCAGAATCTTGGCACCGAAGTAAGCCAACTCAGCGGCTTCCTCGAAATGAAGCTGACGGACAGCCTCGGTCTTGTCAACCACACGGGGATCGTTGTTGTGCATTCCATCGATATCTGTCCATATCTGAATTTCATCAGCACCAATGGCAGCACCGATGAGCGATGCGGTATAGTCGGATCCTCCACGTTGCAGGTTGTCAATCTCACCATAGGCATTACGGCAGATGAAGCCCTGTGTGATATAAATCTGATAGCCTTCGTTTTCCTCCAAGACCTTGGTCAGCTTCTCTTTGATGTAGTTGGGATCAGGCTCGGCATTCTTGTCGGTTCTCATGAAGTCAAGGGCAGAGAGCAGAATGGCGTTGATGCCTTGCTCCTGAAGATAGTTCACGACCATGTTAGTTGACATGATCTCACCCTGTGCAATGATGCTCTTCTCCTCAAATGAAGTGAAGAGTTCCTTTGTGAATGAACGCAAGTATGCAAACTCACCCAGAATGAACTCACGCGTTTTCACCTTGTATTCATCTGTGGAATAGAGTTCTTCAACATGTGAAAGATACTTTTCTTCCAGGCGGTTGATCACCTCGTTGGCACCTTCCGGGTTTTTGTGATAGAGATAGTCAGAGATTTCTACAAGACTGTTGGTCGTACCACTCATGGCAGAGAGTACAATAAATGTGGGTTCGCCACTCTTCGTAACAAGCTGGCAGACACTCTTCATTCTTTCAGGAGAGCCGACGGACGTACCGCCGAATTTCATTACCTTCATAATCTTATTATTTTAAATTTTACTATTTGTCTCTATTTAACTGTTTACTCTTAACTTTCCTCGCCATCTTCCGTAAGGTCGAGTTTATTGAAGTCCTTGGTGACATCAATGAGCTTGCCGTTCTTGCAACGGTACACGATTCCCGGGAAGCGGTCGAGCATGGGCATATTGTGTGTGGTCATCACAATAGCCGTTCCAGTCTGGGAAATATTCTTCAGCAGCGTTACAATGTTGCCTGCCGTTTCGGGATCAAGATTGCCGGTCGGCTCATCTGCTATAATGATCTTCGGCCTGTTGAGCAGGGCCCTTGCGATGGCAATACGCTGCTGTTCACCACCGGAAAGCTCATGAGGCATCTTATTCTTCTTGTCGAGCATACCCACGGCCTCCAGCACCTCTTCGATACGCTCTTTCCTTTCATCCTTGTTCTTCCATCCGGTGGCTTTCAAGACGAACTCCATGTTCTTCTTCACGGAGCGGTCATGAAGCAGCTGGAAGCTCTGGAAGATAATACCCATCTCGCGGCGAAGGGCGGGAATATCCTTGCGACGGAGTTCAAGCAGGTTTCTTCCCAAAGCCTCGGCCTTTTCAGCCTCTTCGATATCGAGTTCGCAATAAGTGGTTTTCAGCAGGGATGATTTGCCACTTCCCACCTTACCGATAATGTAGATGAACTCGCCTTCGTCCACATGGAAATCGATGTCTTTCAAAACGCAGACATCATCCTGGTAGATATTTACTTTCTTGTAATCGATCAGCATTGCCTTGTTGTTTCAGGTTTCAAGTTACAGGTTTCAAGAAATCACTTTATTTTATTTCATTTTGCCTTCGGCTTTCGCTTCACGGCGCTGCTTGTCCCAATTTGGATCATGCCGCTTAGCCAGTTCGAGTGCGAGGTCTTCAATACGCAGGCCCTTTGAGGTCAGCAATACGAGGAGATGATAAAGCATGTCAGAACCTTCGTAAATGAGGTTCTCATTCGTGCCGTTGGTGGCTTCGATGACGGTTTCGAGTGCTTCCTCACCGAGTTTCTGGGCCATTTTGTTCACGCCTTTTTTGAAGAGGCTTGTCGTATAGGAGCCTTCGGGCATTTCATCATGTCGTTTGTCGATGAAGTCCTGCAGGAAAGATAGGAAGAGAATGGGGTTCTTCTCGTTTTCTTCACCCCAGCAGGTGTCCGTACCCAGATGGCAGGTGGGACCGTCAGGATGGGCTTTGACCAGCAGGGCATCGTTGTCGCAATCGCTTTCGATGCTGACCAGGTTCAGGAAATTGCCTGATGTCTCACCCTTTGTCCAGAGCTCGTTGCGTGAACGGCTCCAGAAGGTTACTTTCTTGGTTTCTATCGTTTTGTCAAGAGCCTCCTGATTCATATAGCCGAGCATGAGTACAGTCTTCGTTTCTGCATCCTGCACGATTGCCGGCACAAGGCCCCCCATTTTTTCGAAATCTACTTTCATCTTTATTTTTTATTCTGAAATCTCCGGGATAATCCGGGTTGTTTTTATATTCTTACGTTAATGCCTTCCTGGCGGAGATAGTGCTTGAGCTCGGGGATGGGAATCTCGCCGAAGTGGAACACAGAGGCTGCCAAGGCCGCATCTGCCTTACCCAATAGGAATGCGTCACGGAAATGTTCTTTCGTTCCCGCTCCGCCTGAGGCAATGATGGGAATACTCAGTTCATCTGACAGGCGTGCCAGGGCTTCATTTGCATAACCGTTCTTCACGCCATCGTGATTCATCGAGGTGAACAGGATTTCCCCGGCACCTCTCTGCTCGGCTTCCTTGGCCCAATCAAAGAGTCCAAGTTCCACGCGCTCCCTGCCGCCTTTCACATAGCAATGCCAACCATCATCATCCAGTCGGGCGTCAATAGCACAGACACATACCTGCGAACCGAAACGGTTTGCTATCTCATCAATGAGTCCCGGGCGACGGATGGCTGCAGAGTTGACGCTCACTTTGTCGGCTCCGGCATAGAGCAGGCGTTCCACATCTGAGAGTTCGTTGATGCCTCCACCGACGGTAAAGGGTATGTTGATCTCCTGTGCCACTCGCGTCACCATTTCCGTGAATGTCTTGCGGCCTTCGAAAGAAGCTGTGATGTCAAGAAACACCAGTTCATCGGCACCTTGTTCAGAATAGGCCTTGCCTAATTCTACCGGATCGCCAGCCTGCCGGAGGTTCACGAAGTTGGTGCCTTTCACCGTCTGTCCGTCCTTCACGTCCAGGCATGGCACGATGCGCTTTGCTAATCCCTTGTTCATTTCAAAAGTTCCTTTAAGTCAATACGCCCTTCGTAGATGGCCTTGCCAAAGACAACAGCCGGGATTCCCTCGCGCTCCAGTTCTTCGATGTCTTCCTTTTGGGAAACGCCGCCTGAAGCTATGAGATGGAGTTGCGGATAGGCTTTCATCACTTCCTTATAGAGAGTGACGGCTGGACCTTGCAGGGTGCCATCCTTGGAAATCTCCGTGCAGAGCACGTTCTTCACACCTGCATCGATATATTTCTTCAGGAAGGGAAGCAGCTCTTCTTTGGAATCTTCCTTCCAGCCGTTGATGCAGATCATGCCGTTGCGTACATCGGCTCCGAGAATCATCTTGTCGGCTCCGTATTTTTCGAGCCATTGGATGAAGAGAGCGGGCTTGGTGACAGCAATGCTTCCCACAGTCACCATCGAGGCACCGGCTTCAAAAGCCTTTTCAATGTCCTCCTCGGTCTTGATACCGCCGCCGAAATCCACGATGAGTTTGGTTTCGGTAGTGATGCAACGGAGCACGGCATCATTGACGATATGCTTTGACTTGGCACCATCGAGATCCACTATATGGAGCCGACGGAAGCCTAGCTGCTCAAACTCTTTGGCTACAGCCGCAGGGTCGTCGTTATAGACTTTCTTTTGGTCATAGTCACCTTTTGTGAGACGTACACATTGACCGTTGATGATATCTATGGCGGGAATCAGTTCAATCATATTTCCATGAAATTTCGGAGTATTTGTTCGCCTACCTTGCCACTCTTTTCGGGATGGAACTGGCAGGTGTAGAAATTGTCCTTGTGAAGCGAGGCGGAGTAGGGTAGGATATAGTCGGCTGTAGCGATGGTGTCGGCACAAAGGGGCACATAATAGCTATGCACGAAATAGACGTAGGGTGCAGCCTGCTGTTGGTCGGCCGATTCGGGGAAGCCTTCGTAGAGCGGGCTCTTCAGGTCGTAGAGGCTGTTCCATCCCATAGCGGGCACCTTGTCTTCATGACGCTGGGGCTGGAAGCGCTTCACTTCTGCATCAAAAACCCCGATGCAATCCACATCACCTTCCTCACTATGGCGGCAGAGCAGTTGCTGTCCCACACAGATGCCCAAAACCGGCTGCTTCAGGTCGCGAATCACCTCGTCAAGACGCCTTGCCTTAAGGTATTCCATGGCGCCACGGGCTTCACCCTGACCAGGGAAAAGCACACGGTCGGCCTTCCGGAGTTCCTCAGCCACATCCGTTAGCTGCGGCTCAATACCCATGCGGCGAAGGGCGTTCACCACGGAATAGATGTTACCTGCGTTGTATTTTACGATGGCTACTTGCATGTTTATTTTCGAATTCCTTTAACTGAAGATGATGGTCTTGTTCTTGAATGTGAGCACCTTGCGCTCAATGTGCTTCATCACGGCCCTTGAAAGCACGATCTTCTCCAGGTCACGGCCTTTCAGCACCAGGCTCTCAGGAGTGTCCTTATGCGTGATGCGCACCACATCCTGTTCGATAATTGGGCCGGCATCGAGTTCTGCGGTCACATAGTGGCTCGTGGCTCCGATAATTTTCACACCTCGCTCGTAGGCCTGATGGTAAGGCTTGGCACCCACGAATGCAGGCAGGAACGAGTGGTGGATGTTGATGATATGGTGGGGATAGGCCTCGATCATTTCATCGGAGATGATCTGCATATAGCGGGCCAGCACGATGAACGTCACGTTCTCTTCTTTCAGCAGTTTCATTTCAGCAGCCTCCACCTCGGCCTTGTTGGAATGGTCCTTGTTGATGCGCCATACATGGTAGGGGATACCAAACTGGAGGGCAACATAGCGCAGATCCTCATGATTGCTGACGATGCACGGGATGTCCACATTGATCTCACCGGCTTTCCACCGTGCTAGCAGGTCATAGAGGCAGTGGCTCATTTTCGAGACGAAGATAGCCATTCGGGGCTTCACGTCGTTGAAGTAGAGGTTGAAGGTGATGCCATAGCGCTGTGAGTAGAGCGTAGTGATGTATTCGTCAATTTTATCGCGCGGGATGAGAAAGTTGTCAAGTTCCCATTCTATGCGCATGAAGAACATCGAGTCCACCGTGTCCACATACTGGTCAAGATAGACGATGTTTCCTTTGTTGTCTGTGATAAACTTTGTTATCTCTGAAATGATTCCTGGTTGGTCCGGACAGTGTAACAGCAGTATTGCCGTAGGTTTTTTATTCATTTTATATGCGACTTTTTCTATATTCTTGATTTAACGGTGCAAAGTTACTAAATAATTCTTATATACACAAATATGCGCACGTATTTTCTTATCTTATAAACGTGCAAAATGTTAAAATTAACAACTATATGATTTCCATCCATCAGAAGCACTGCTTCCAACTATTGGAAAGGTCGTTTCCGCCCATTGGAAGTATTGCTTCTGATGGTTGGAAATTGCGTCGGCATCTGGTAAGGCGAACAGACGAACAGTTGAACAGTTTTTATTTTTCAATTCCCAAAATTTCGATATTAAATAGTAGTTATATATATAATTATAATTATATATATAACTAACTTTTCTAAGAACATTTTTTCTACCCGAAATACGAAACTGTTCAACTGTTCGTTCGTTTGCTCATGCGTTTTCAGCATGTTGAATTGAATGGCCCGAAAATTTGGTGGTCTCGGAAAAAATTGCTAATATTGCACCCGAAATCGTAAAATGAACATTCTTAAAGAACAGAAATGAACAAAGAAAACTATCCTACCGGTGCTGAACACGGCGAATATTGGCAGCCGGAACTGGAGACCATGCCCCGCGAGCAATTGGAGCAGCTTCAGGTGAAAAAACTCAAGAAAACCATCGAGATTGCCCTCAAGAGTGACCTCTATGGGAAAAGGCTGGGTGAACTCGGTCTCACCCCCGACGATTTCAATTCAGTAAGCGACATTCGCAAGATTCCATTTACCACGAAGGCTGATCTGCGCGACAACTATCCCTTCGGGCTCGTAGGTGGCAACATGGATAATGCCGTACGTATCCATTCATCGAGTGGAACGACCGGCCATCCCACGGTGGTGGCCTATTCCCAGCATGATATCGATTCATGGGCCAACATGGTTGCGCGAGATATGTATATGGTGGGCTGCCGCAATTCCGATTTCTTCCAGAACTCCAGCGGTTACGGTATGTTCACCGGCGGACTTGGCTTCCAATACGGAGCTGAGCGCCTGGGCGCAACAACGATTCCTGCCGCTGCCGGAAACTCAAAGCGTCAGATTATGTTCATCAAGGATTTCGGTACCACCTGCCTGCACGCCATTCCTTCATATGCCATCCGCCTGGCAGAGGTGTTCCGCGATGAAGGCGTTGATCCCAAGTCAACCAAACTGCGCACCCTCTTCATTGGAGCTGAGCCTCATACTGACGAGCAGCGCCGCCGTATTGAGAGACTGCTGGGCGTGAAGGCCTACAATTCATTCGGAATGACTGAGATGAATGGTCCCGGTGTGGCCTTTGAGTGCAAGTATCAGAACGGTATGCATATCTGGGAGGATAACTACATTGTTGAGATTGTAGACCCCGACACGCTGGAGCCTGTTCCCGACGGTCAAATGGGTGAGATGGTGCTCACCACACTCGACCGCGACATGATGCCTATTCTGAGATACCGCACACGCGACCTCACGCGTATCATTACAGGTGAGTGCCCCTGCGGACGAACCCATCGCCGTATTGACCGTATCAAGGGCCGTACCGATGATATGTTCATCATCAAGGGCGTTAATGTGTTCCCCATGCAGATCGAGAAGATTCTCGTGCAGTATCCCGGATTGGGAAGCAACTATCTCATCACGCTCTCCACGGAGGATGACAACGATATCATGACTGTTGAGGTGGAGCTCGATTCGATGGACACGGATATCTATCCCGAACTTCAGAAGATGACAAAGGACATCCAGCGTTCGCTGAAAGACGAGATCCTGCTCACCCCGCGCGTGAAGCTGGTGAAGAAAGGTTCACTGCCCGTCAGCGAAGGTAAGGCTGTACGCGTGAAGGACCTTCGTGAAGGACGCGGTTGATCATTAATTGACAATTGAATGTTTTTGAAAAGATTAAACATTATCGTTCTACTTGTCTGCGCTCCGATTTTGGTTGGGGCGCAGATATCTTTGCGTGACGCCTGGCTCTCCATGCCCGATGGAATGATTCCCTACCTGAACAAGAATCTCCGCTTGGAGCATCTTGACTTTGTGGATATGGGCGTAAAATCAGAAGTAAACCATCAGTTGAATGGAGTAAGTGTAATGGACACATTGACTGCTGATTACACACATATCACGCTAAGCAATTCTGCAAGTATTGAACTCCGTCTGCTGTCTGTGAATGACTCCACGAAGATAATCTGCATGGTAAAGACATTCAAGGCTCCCGCTGAGGAATCGGAAATTCACTTTTATGATGTCAAATGGAATCAGTTGGCTGGTGACTATGGTTTGGAACAGATAAAAAATCAAGACAACACGGATGTGAATGTCCTCCTTTCCAACTTTATCCAGAAGCCTGATACCATGACATCTGAAAGGTTTGAAGAACTCAGCAAACTGATTGAGCCCGTGATGGTTTATGCATCGTTTGATGTGTCCGAACCGATACTGACATTCAAATTGTCAATACCTTTGGCCACGCCTGATGATCGCGAACAAGTTAACTCCATTCTTCGGCCGAGAAGGTTCAAATGGGATGGAGGTCAGTTCCGTGAGATTTAAGGAAATGAAAGATTGGTTGTCGCAAGGCAATCAATTTTTTTTTGAGTGCGGTTTGTTAATTTGGTTGGAATAATTTTGTCGTGTCGGATAAAATTAGTACTTTTGTATCAAAATAACAACAACTGAAGAATATGAACCTAAAAGTCCGTTTAGCATTAATGAATTTCCTCGAATTTGCCGTTTGGGGAGCGTATCTTACATGTATGGGTAATTATCTGGGAACAGCTGGTCTTGGCGCTCAGATATCGTGGTTTTATGCCATTCAAGGCATCGTGTCAATCTTCATGCCCACGCTGATGGGCATCGTGGCCGACAAGTACATTCAGCCGCAGCGCGTGCTTGGCCTTTGTCACCTGCTGGCCGGAGGCTTCATGCTCGGCTGCTGGTGGATGGGACTACAGGCTGGCTTTGGCAACGAACTGCCCAACAAGACCGCCTTCATCGCGATGTACACGCTGAGTGTGGCTTTCTTCATGCCTACGATTGCACTTTCAAACACCACGGCCTTCACCATTTTAAAGAACAACGGACTGGATACCGTCAAAGATTTCCCGCCCATCCGAGTATTGGGTACGGTTGGTTTCATCGTGACGATGTGGTTTGTGAACTGTGCCGTTTGGGAAGACGGAGCCTTCTCGTTCACCCTTGCCGAGAACGCCCATAAGTTCCAGTACACCTACATGCAGTTCTTCGTTTCGGGATTGTTGAGCCTCGTGCTCTTTGCCTATTGCTTCACGCTTCCTGAGTGCAAGCTGGAGAAGAAACAGCAGGCAACCTCCTTGGCAGAGACTTTCGGCCTGAACGCCTTCAAGCTGTTCAAGACCAAGAAAATGGCCCTGTTTTTCATCTTCTCAGCACTTCTGGGAATGTGCCTGCAGGTGACGAACGGCTATGCTGGTCCTTTCATCACAAGTTTCAAGGGAAGTGCGGAATTTGCCCAGACATTTGCGGCCAACAACGCCACGCTTCTCACATCCATCTCCCAGATCAGCGAAGCACTCTGTATTCTGATGATTCCTTTCTTCCTGAAGCGTTTCGGCATCAAGGGTGTGATGCTCATGTCGATGTTCGCATGGGTGTTCCGCTTCGGCTTCTTCGGTGTAGGCAATCCAGCCATGCCGGGCGTGCTACTCTTCATCCTTTCATGTATCGTGTACGGAGTGGCATTCGATTTCTTCAACGTCTCGGGCGGTATCTTCGTGGATCTGGAATGCGAGCCGTCTGTGAAAGCATCTGCACAGGGTTTGTTCATGATGATGACAAACGGTATCGGTGCTACGTTCGGCACGTTGGCAGCCGGTGAGATTGTGAACCATTATTGCCAATGGGAGAACGGCTATCTGCTGGGTAACTGGCAGACTTGCTGGTTCATTTTTGCAGGCTTTGCTTTGGTTGTCGCCGTTGCCTTTGCACTTATGTTCAACCCCGACAAGAATAAGCAGGCAGCTTAATAGAGTGATAGCGGTATGATGTCGAAAGTTAAGTTGAAGTTCCATAATGTCGGTGAGATCGTTGGAAGTGACGAGCTGGCCATCATTACGCTGACCGACGAGCCTCAGGAGCGCATGATTACCATTGTGTGCGACAAGGCCATGGCAGTCCAGTTGGAGCTTCGTGCCAAGCAGATTCCCATCACCCGCATCATGCTCCCCGAGGTGCTGGCCGGCATTCTTAAAGACCAGGCTGGCATCATGATGGACATCCTGATAACCGACATTATCGAAGGCCAGTACCGCACTTTGCTCTACAATCGGGTGACACTCGAGACCGTGCCTATCCGTGCCAGCGATGCCGTACTCCTATCTGTAGCGGCACGTATTCCTATTTATATGGAATCATCGTTGATGGACCGTCAGAGTGTTCGTTTCTCGGGATTGTCCCACGCTATTTCCATGCCAGTGAATACCTTGAGTACCGAGATGCTTGACAAGGCTTTACAGAAGGCCGTGGATGACGAGAACTACGAACTGGCTTCCCATCTGCGCGATGAAAAGAAACGAAGAGAAAAGAAATGAAGGAAGCCCGCTATTTCTTTGTGCCTAAGGCCGATACCCAGACTGAACTCCCGCAGAATGAAGCATCACATGCCTTGCGGGTTCTACGCTTGCAGACTGGAGATAAAATATTCCTGATGGATGGAGAAGGGGTGTTCTATCGGGCAGAAGTAGCGATGACATCCAACAAACATTGCCTCTACAACATCCTTGAAACGCTGCCTCAGGAGAAGACATGGAACGGGCATATCCACCTGGCCATGGCTCCTACGAAAATGATGGAGCGGGTGGAATGGATGGCAGAGAAGGCTACGGAAATAGGATTCGATGAACTCTCATTCCTGAATTGCCAATTTTCTGAACGCAGGCAACTGCGAAAGGATAGGGTGGAGAAGATCGTGGTTTCGGCCATGAAGCAGAGCCGCAAGGCCTGGCTGCCCCAGGTCAACGATATGATAACCTTCAAAGATTTCATCCATAAGGAGCGCAAGGGACGAAAGTTTATTGCCCATTGCTATGATGAGATTGAGAAGAAAGACCTTTTCGAGGAATTGACAGGTCTGGAAGCGGATGAGGAAGACGTAACCGTGCTGATCGGCCCTGAAGGTGACTTCTCCATCGATGAGGTCCGTGAGGCATTGGACAACGGGTATGAGAGTATTTCATTGGGCAAATCCCGGCTGAGGACTGAAACTGCCGCCTTGGCCGCCGTGATGATGATGCAGTTGAAATTGAGAAAATGAGAAATTATATAGAAGAAAAGGTGAAAAAGATTGTTTTTACGGGTCTGATGCTGATGGTCTTGCTCTTTGCTTCCTGCAAGGGTGACAGTTATCTGAATGCCATCCCTGACAATGTGGTGGCCTTGATGGCCGTGGATGCAGGGAAATCCGGTCTTTCCATCAAAGAGGAAGGCATTGATACGACACAGAAAGTCTTTCTTTTCGAGACGGCAGACGGTACTTTGGGTATGGCCGCACAGTATAAAGGGGAGGCACGTGGTTTCAAAACGATTGCCGACAAGTGGGTGTGCGGCTATGAAGATGGGAAGATGGTGATTCTCGGACCGGTGCTTCCCGCCCAGTTTGAAGATACCAAACAACGCATCCAACGGATGTTGGAACAGAAAGAGGATGAGAGTATCGTGGGAACGCCTTTGCTTTCACGTGTCGACTCACTTATATCGCCAATGGCTATGGTGGCACAGGCAGAAGCCATTCCCGAACAGTTTGCTGCTTTATTTACCCTTTGTGCTCCTGGTAATGCCGACCCTTCTTTGGTTTATCTGGCAGCAAAGATGGAACTGAAGGACGGTGTCTTGCAGGTGAATGGTTCCAATTTCTCCTTCAACAAGGGGGTACAGGCCGCCATGGATGAATCCAGTCAGGTCTTCCGCCCGCTCAAAGGCGTCTATGACAAGATGGGGGAAGAACATCTGTTCGCTGTCCTCATGAATGTGGACGGCAACCAACTGCTTCCTTTGATGCAACAGAACAAGAGCCTGCAGGCCTTGCTGGCAGGCATGAATGCTGCCGTTGACATGGACAACATCATCCGTTCGGTAGATGGTGAAATGGCCCTGATGCTGAAGAACGGGAATATGGATATGACCATGCGAGCCCAATTAGGCAAGCGCGATTTCATCAAAGACATAGCTTATTGGAAGTCGTCATGTCCTCCGGGATCCCGAATCGTTGACCAGGGCAAGGACAAATGGCTCTATGAAAGCGGAGACATGCAGTTCCTTTTCGAGGTGACTTCCGATAATGAATTCATCGGGCAACTCACCCATCAGCAGAAAGGCGGCGAGGATTTCGTAAAGTCAGCTTTGGAGATGATCCGTCCGTTTACGGGAGAACTGAAGTCAATCGTCTATCGGATTGAAAAATAGAATTGAAGAAATGATTATTTGTCATGAACAGCATACATTTTAAATATGTGATTCCCCAGGTGTTTGCTTCGCGCGAACAGCAGGATTCTGAAATCTGGCAGCAGGATGTCGTCTTTGAGAAAGACCGCGTCTATCTGGTGGAAGCCGATAGCGGAAAGGGCAAGAGTACCTTCTGCAGTTATATTCAGGGCTATCGTAATGACTTCAGCGGTCAGTTGCTCTTTGATGATGTCGATGTGAGGTCGCTAAAAGTGAAGGACTGGGTGGCCATCCGCGAACGTCATATCTCCTTGCTTTTCCAGGAACTCCGTTTGTTCCCTGAGTTGACGGCCATGGAGAATGTGGAAATCAAGAACAAGCTCACGGGCTTCAAGTCAAGAGTCCAAATAGATGAATGGTTCGACATGCTGGGTATCAGCGACAAGCGGGATGCTAAGGTGGGCAGGATGTCGTTCGGTCAGCAGCAGCGTGTGGCTATGATACGTGCCTTGGTGCAGCCCTTCGATTTCATATTAGCCGATGAGCCCATCAGTCATTTGGATGACAGCAATTCGGATATCATGGGTAAGATCTTGATGGAAGAGGCAAAGATGCAGGGTGCTGGCGTCATTATTACCAGTATCGGCAAGCACATGAACCTGGATTATGACAAAATCATTAAATTGTAAATCACGCACAGGATGGATTTAGTTTGGAAGCTGCTTCGTCAGCATATCAGCATAGGCCAGTTTATCGGCTTTTTCTTTGCCAATCTTTTTGGCATGCTCATCGTGTTGCTGGGCATTCAGTTCTATCACGATGTCGTCCCTGTCTTCACGGCCGAAGACTCTTTCATGAGCAGCGACTATGTGATCGTGAGCAAGAAGATTGGCATGGGTACGACCTTGAGCGGACGCTCACATGATTTCTCGACTTCAGAAGTGGAAGCCCTTGGCCGTCAAGGATTTGTGCGTCGTATCGGGGCATTTGCCACGGCTCAATACAAGGTGGAAGCTAACATGGGCATCAACGGGAAGAGCATCCTGAACACCGAACTGCCTATCGAGAGCGTCCCTGATGAATTCATCGACGTACCCCTTAACAACTGGAAATACACGGAAGGCGAGAAGACCGTTCCTATCATCTTGCCGCGTTCCTATATCAATATGTACAATTTCGGCTTTGCTCACAATCATCAGCTGCCGCGCATCAGTGACGGACTGATGGGCATGATAGACTTCCACCTTTATATTAAAGGAGAGGAGTTCAAGGGTAGGGTGATAGCATTCTCAAACCGACTGAACAGCATTCTCGTGCCCCAGAAGTTCATGGAATGGAGCAACGCCAAGTATGCACCAGAAGAACAGTCACGTCCTTCGCGCCTGCTTGTCGATATGGAGAATCCCACTGATGAAGCCGTCACCAAATACATGGAGAAGAACGGCTATGAGGTGGAAGATGACAAACTACAGGCCGAGAAGACCACCTATTTCCTCCGTCTTATCGTATCGATGGTGATGGTCGTGGGATTGGTCATCAGCATCCTGAGTTTCTACATCCTGATGCTGAGCATCTATCTCCTGGTTCAGAAGAATGCGGACAAACTTGAAAACCTTCTGCTCATCGGCTATTCACCCTCAAGGGTTGCCCGTCCCTATCAGTTGCTGACCATCGGATTGAACGTGTTGGTGCTACTAATAGCCCTGGTCATCCTGTTCTTCGTGCGCCGCTATTACATGGAAATCATCAACACGCTTTTCCCGCAGACCACCACCAACGGCATGCTTCCCGCCTTCGTCATAGGAGGTGTGCTCTTCCTGCTGGTAAGTATTCTTAACATATTTGCCATCCGTAGGAAAGTAATGAGTATCTGGAAGCGAAAAGATTAAAAAATAATTCGGAAGACATAAGGTTTATTAGAGTTTTTTGCGTATCTTTGCATCATAATTAACTTATTAATTTAATTATTACTAAACATGCGCAAAAAACTTTGTTTTTTAATGGCCATTATGCTGTATTGTACGACGGCAATGGCACAAGTCACCACATCCTCCATGAGTGGTAAGGTCACGATGAAGGATTCCGGTGAAGAAGTGATTGGGGCTACCGTCCAAGTAGTTCATGAACCTTCAGGAACACGTTACAACGCTGTATCCAACATGGATGGCCGATTCAGCATCCAGGGTATGCGTACCGGTGGTCCTTATTCGGTGACAGTCTCCTACATCGGTTTTCAGCCCAAGTCCTACAAGGGCATCACCCTTCAGTTGGGTGAGAACTACGACCTGGGTATCGAGATGTCGGAAGACGCCAACGAACTTCAGGAAGTAGTTGTAACAGGCACCAAATCCAAGTTCAACGCTGAGAAGACGGGTGCTTCCACCAACATCAACAACGCTCAGATTGTCAACCTTCCTACGGTCAGCCGCAGCATTTACGATGTGACGCGTCTTTCTCCCTATGGTGGTAACGGAATGAGCTTTGCAGGTGCTGACGGACGTAACTCAAACTTCACGGTCGATGGTGCTAACTTCAACAACAACTTCGGTCTTTCCGATGGTCTTCCCGGTGGCGGCAACCCCATTTCCCTTGATGCCATTGAGGAAATGCAGGTGGTGGTTTCTCCCTTTGATGTGCGTCAGACCAACTTCATCGGTGGTGGTGTGAATGCCATCACGAAGTCGGGTACCAACACTTTCAGGGGCAGTGCCTTCGTCTATCATCGTAATGAGAACCTGCGTGGTGACGCCATTAACCATCAGACTATTGACGGCGCCCGTGAGAAAGACCAGAGCACAACCTACGGATTCACATTGGGAGGTCCCATCATCAAGGATAAGCTCTTCTTCTTCGTGAACGGCGAGATGGTCAAGACTCCTACTGTGGTCAACCGCTGGAGAGGTTCACGCGATGGCTATCCTGATGAGACGAACTACATCTCACGCACCACAAACGATGACCTGGATGCCGTTTCCAACTTCGTGCTCGGCAAATACCGCTACGACACAGGTTCCTACACCAGCTTCCCAGCCGATGAGAGCAACTACAAAGTGCTGGCACGTCTGGACTGGAACATCACGGATGCACACCATCTGGCATTCCGCTACAACTATACCAAGAACAAATCCTGGCGTACCCCCAACGCCTCTTCAATGGACGGTGGCACACGATCGGCCTATGCCCGTATGTCCCTCTATTCGATGTCATTTGCCAACTCCATGTACTCTATGGATAACATCGTGCACTCATTCTCACTCGACCTGAACAGCCGTTTCGGAACCAACCTCTTCAACCAGTTCCTGGCCACTTATTCCAAGCTGGATGACGTGCGCGGCTCCGAGTCAAGCGAGTTCCCATTCATCGATATCCTTGACGGTACCGACAACACAGCCAACTATATGGCACTCGGCTACGAGCTGTTCACTTGGAACAATGCCGTCCACAACAATATCTTCAATGCCAAGGACGACATTACCTATTTCATTGGTAACCATAAGATCATGGCCGGTCTGAGCTTCGAGCACCAGATGGCTGACAACCAATATATGCGTAACGGAACAGGTTACTACCGTTATCGCAGCATTCAGGACTTCATGAACGGTGGAACGCCTGAGGTGGTCTGCCTCACTTACGGCTATGGCGGTGAGTCAAGCCCTGCAGCCCGTGTGCAGTTCAATCAGGTCGGTTTCTATGCCCAGGATGACTGGAACATCACCGACCGCTTCAAGTTGACTTACGGTACCCGTATCGACGGACTGTTCTTCAACAACGGAGACCTGATGACCAATAATGCCATTCTCGCCCTCAACTATTATGATGGTTCCGGCAACGTGCGCCATATCGATACCGGCAAATGGCCCAATTCTAAGTTCTCCATCTCTCCGCGTGTCGGATTCACATGGGATGTGTTTGGTGACCGCAGCCTGAAGGTTCGTGGAGGTAGCGGATTCTTCTCAGGCCGTCTGCCGCTCGTGTTCTTCACCAACATGCCTACCAACAGCGGTATGATTCAGTATCAGGCCCAGCTAAATGCCAGCAATCTCTCACGCCGTTTCCCCAATGGCGAGTATTCAATGGCCGACTTCTCCGGTGGACTGGTTGTTGATGAGAACGGAAATGCCACGGTGGCAGCTCTCCGCGATAAGCTCATCTCAATGGGTTATCCCGAGAACATCACACCCGACCAGGGTGCCGTTCCTTCGGCCATCTCAGCCGTTGATCCCGACTTCAAGATGCCGCAGGTATGGAAGACCTCTCTCGCCATTGACTACCAGCTGCCCGTTTCATTCCCCTTCACCATAACCGTAGAGGGAATCTTCAACAAGATGATCAACGACCGTTCCATCTCCGACTGGAGCATGCTGCCCGCCGAGGGCTTTGCTCGCTGGAATGGAGCCGACAACCGGCCCATCTATCCTGCAAACTTCCGCAACAGCACCAAGGCCTTCGTCCTGGAGAACACCAGCAAGGGCTACGGATGGATAGGCAACGTAACCGTGACCACTCAGCCTGCCGAATGGGTAAGCCTGATGGCTGCCTACACGCATACCGTCTCAAAGGAAATCACAGGTATGCCGGGTTCTGCTGCCGAGTCGGCCTTCACCTATGTGCCCACCGTGGCCGGTCCTAACAACATCAAACTCCACAACTCACAGTATGTGACTCCCGACCGCGTGGTTGCATCTGCAACCCTCCACGACCGTAGCGGAAACCACTACAGTCTGATTTACGAGACCTGGCGTGGCGGCTACAACGAGTCTTATATGCTAGCCAACGATATGAACGGCGACGGCTACAATTACGATGCCCTCTATATCCCGACCGATGAAGAGGTGAACAAGGGCCAGTTCCGCTTCACTTCCATTGACGACCAGGTGCGCTTCATGGAATACCTCCACAACGACAGCTACCTGAAGAAACATCAGGGTGAGTATGCCGAGGGCTACAGCGTCTATAACCCTTGGGTACACCGCATCGACCTCGCCTACAAGCACGACTTCAAACTGAATATCGGCAAGACCAAGCACGTGCTTCAGCTCAGCGCCGACATCAAGAACGTGCTCAATCTCTTCAACTCCAGCTGGGGTGTGAGCAAGGTCATGAACGCCTCTCTCAACAGCGGCCGCATCCTGAAGTACGACCATACGGATGCCGAGGGATACCCCGTATTCTCCACTCCGTCTGCCGTCAACGGAAACACGAAGATCTGGGTGCCCAACTTCGCGCTCGGCCAGTGCTGGTATGCTTCCATTGGTATCAAGTATATTTTTAACTAATTAAGAACATATCGTTATGAAACTGAAATATATTATAGGTGTTGTCTTGTCTGCGCTTATCCTCACAGGTTGTTCAGAAGATCAGACTCTTGGCTCTCTGGGGAGCATTTCGCTGGATAAGACCTATGTGTCCATCCCTGAAGGGGGAGGAGATGTGACCGTGAAGGTGACTGCCAATCAGGATTGGCGGTTGGCTGATGTATTTGTAGTAAGTGAAAAGGATGCCGATGGCAATAAGATTACGGCCAATTATCCGTTGCCTACCTGGCTGACAGCCAATCAGGTATCAGGTTCTGCCGGAACCACCGAACTGATTCTCCATGCCGATGCCACTTCCGGTGGACGTGAGGCAGAGCTGCAGATTGCCGTGGGTGACCATACCCAGTTCCTGATGGTCCGCCAGGGCTCCATGGAGGCATCCTCAGCCACCTGTGCCGAGGTCATCGCCGGTGCCGATGGCAAGACCTACCGCGTGAAGGGAACATGTACTTCGATTGCCAATACTACCTATGGCAACTGGTATCTCGACGACGGAACAGGCGTAGTTTATATTTATGGTACACTCGACAAGGATGGAGCCACCAAGAACTTCTCAAGCCTCGGCATCGAGGTGGGTGACGTCATTGAGGTGGAAGGCCCCAAGACAACCTATAACGGAACCGTCGAGTTGGTGGATGTAACTGTGCTGAACATCACCAAGTCACTTATCAAGATTGTCAGCCCCGAGGCTAAGATAGCCAAGGAAGGCGGTCAGTTGGAAGTGAAACTGGCTTATAAGGGTAGCGGAGTCTATTACACCGTCCCAGATGAGTTCAAGTCATGGATCTCCTATCAGGAGTCGGAATATATCGCGGGCATACCTACCATCTTCGAGGCAAATCCGGCTGATACCGTCATCATGAAGTTCAACATCGCCGAGAACCCCGGAGGCTCACGCGAGGCCACCATCAACTTCAAGTCGCCAGATGCTTCCACAGAGTCCAATGCCACCTATTCCTTCAAGCAGGAAGGCATCTCCAATCCTCCCGTCGGAAAGGGTACGCTGGAAGATCCCTATAATGTGCCTGCTGCCATTGCCGCCTGCGAGGCCGGAGCCACAAAGGTCTATGTGAAGGGTATTGTCTGCGAGGCTCCTGAAAAAATCAACACGAAGTATGCCAGCGCTACCTACTATATCTCTGTCGATGGCAACAATACCGACCGTCTGCAGATCTATAGCGGTAAGTACATTGCCAACACGGATTTCACTTCAACAGATCAGATCAAGGTGGGCGATGTAGTCGTTGTCTATGGTAATCTGAAGCTGTACAACGGCAATCCAGAGATGGATGTGAACAACTACATCTACTCGCTCAACGGCAAGACCACCGCTGGCGTCTCCGAGAAGGGCATGGGTATTGACAACCCCTTCACCGTGGCCGAGGCTATAGCCTATACCAAAGCCCTGGGAGTTGATGTCAAGTCATCCGTCGATGTCTTTGTCAAGGGAAAGATCGCGAGCATCAAGTTCTATTATAGTCAAGAGTACGGCACGTGCAACTATAACATCTCCGACGATGGTACGACTGGAACTATGTTCACCGTCTATGGAAGCTATTATTTCGACAACAAGCCATGGACCGAAGGTGGCTATCAGATCGCCGAAGGTGACGAAGTCATCGTCTGCGGCAAGGTTATCGATTACAAGGGCACCACGCCCGAATTCGCCAACAAGGAGAACTGGCTCGTATCCATCAACGGAAAGACGAATTGACAGGCTCTTTCTTTCCACTCATTAGAAGCCTTGTTTCCATCCATTGGAAGCAAGGCTTCTACTTGTTGGAAACGATGCTTCTACCAATCAGAAGCAAAGCATTCGCTTGAAATTTTGCTCTTAGTTTGAAGAAAAGTGATTATTCGTGACGGATAGCCTCGATAGGATCCATGCGAGCGGCCTTCTGGGCGGGGATGTAACCGAAGAGAATGCCGATGAGCACGCAGACGAGGAAGGAGACATAGACTGACCAGAGGGGAACGGTACTGGGCATTCCAAACATGGGCACGATAAAGGTGCTAGCTCCCCAACCTACAAGGATGCCCAACAGTCCGCCTGTAACGCTGATGAGTACCGACTCGATGAGGAACTGGAGGGAGATGACAGGCCCGGTGGCACCTACGGCCATGCGGAGACCTATCTCCTTGGTGCGCTCCGTGACGGAGACAAGCATGATGTTCATGATGCCTATACCGGCCACGAGCAGGGAGAAGGCGGCTGCCACAACGAGGATAATGGTGACGGTGTCCATCGTGCTGGACATGGTTTCCATCATCTCTGCCTGCGAACGAATCTGAAAATCATCGGCGGCGTCATCCTTGAGCTTGTGGTTGTCGCGGAGTATCTGGGTGAGCTCCTCGATGGCTGCGTCAGAGAGTTCCTCGGTGATGGCCGAGCAGACGATACTTGAGAAATAGGTCTGGGCGGCGATGCGCTTCATCACGGTGGTGTAGGGCGCTATAACTACGTTGTCCTGATCCATTCCCCAAGAGTTGTAGCCCTTCGACTTGAGCACACCGCAGATGCGCATGGGGATGGACTTGAAGCGGATGGTCTTGCCAACGGGATCGTGACCGTCAAAGAGCTCCGTGACGATGGTCTTTCCCACCACGCAGACCTTGGCGGCCTTCTTGATGTCTTCCTCGGTGAAGCATTCGCCTTCCTCGATGTCCCATTGCTTGATGTCGAGATAATCGGTTGACTCACCGTAAATCGTTGTGTTGGTATTGTTGTTGCCATAGATGGCCTGTCCGCTGGCCGTAACCTCAGGCGATACCTTGGTGACGAATTTCTTTTCCTGGAGGATGCGTTGGTAGTCGGCCATCTTGAGCGTCTGCATGCTGGAGGGATCCTGACGCACACCGCCACGCATATCTGCACCCGGACGGATGGTGAGAAGGTTGGTGCCCATCGTAGAGAGTTCGGCGCGTATGCTTTCCTTGGAGCCTTGTCCGATGGACATCATGATGATGACAGCAGCAACGCCGATAATGATGCCCAGCATGGAGAGGAAGGAACGCATCTTGTTGTTGGCTACAGCCTTCAGACTTACTTTGAATAGGTTTGTTATGTTCATGTCTTCTTAGTCGTCGTTCGTTACGGGAAGGGCATCGAGTGCTTCCTTTGCCGACTTGATGTGGGTGTTAACGGTATCTTCCCGGATTTTGCCGTCGCGGAGGTTGATGTTTCGCGAAGCGTATTCTGCAATCTCGGGATTATGGGTCACGAAGATGATGGTGTGGCCTTTTTGGTAGAGTTCCTGAAAGAGTACGAGCATCTCGAAGGATGTGCGCGTGTCGAGGTTACCTGTGGCCTCGTCGGCAAGCAGCACGGCGGGGTTGTTGACCAAAGCGCGGGCAATGGCTACACGCTGCATCTGACCGCCCGACATCTGGTTGGACTTATGGTAGAGTCGGTCACCCAGACCTACAGCCTGCAGGGCCTTGATGGCTGCCTCTTTGCGCTGCTGGGCGTTGTATTTGCTGTTGTACATCAGCGGCAGTTCTACGTTCTCCACGGCAGTTGTCTTGGCCAGGAGGTTGTAGTTCTGGAATACGAAGCCTATCTTCTGGTTGCGCAGGTGGGCACGCTGAATCTTGGACATGGTACGCACGCTGACACCATCGAGGTAGTACTCACCGCTGGTGGGGGTGTCGAGACAGCCCAGCTGGTTGAGCAACGTGGACTTGCCGGAACCGGATGTGCCCTGAATGGTTACGAACTCGCCCTCGTAGATTTTGAACGAAACGCCACGGAGCGCCTTCACGGTCTCGGAACCAACCTGAAAGTAACGCTTTACGTTCTGCAGTTCGATGACTACCTTGCGATTGTCTTTCTGTTCAGCCATGGCTTTTATCTGTTGGGGGTCCTGTTTCCAGCGTTGCTTGGGGTTCCTCCGGCGTTGCCTGAATTTCCGGTATTACCGCCGCTACCGCTCCTGCTGTTGCCTCTGTTCGGACGGCGGGGCATGAAGGGGTTGTTGGCCTGTTCACTTTGCGGGCCGTTCTCGGAACCGGTGATGCTGAAGTCAGTGAGCACCTCAGTACCTTCGTCGATGCCGCTCAGAATCTCGGTGAGCGTGCCGTTGGAAGTGCCTACCTCTACGCGATGGGCTTTGAACACGTTGTCTTTGAGCGTCCACAGTTTATGGGGTGCTTGGACGTCTTGGATGGTCTGGTCCTTGTTCAGAAGTGCTTCGTTGGGAGTGAAGCGGAGGGCCTTGTTGGAAACGGCAAGTACACCATTATGCTCCATCGTGAAGATGGTTACGTTGGCCGTCAGTCCGGGCTTCAGTTTGAGGTCACCGTTAGGTGCAGAGATGACCACCTGATAAGTAACCACATTGCTCTCGGTGGTGGGTTGCTGGCGAACCTGTTTGACGGCTCCCTGGAAGGTGTCGTCGGGGAAGGCGTCAACGGTAAAAGTGACGCGCTGGCCAACCTTCACGTCACCGATGTCTGCCTCGTCGATATCAGCAATGACGCGCATATTGGTGAGGTCTTGCGCGATGGTAAAGAGTTCCGGCGTGTTAAAGGAGGCGGCCACTGTCTGACCTTCCTCCACGGACTTGGAAAGCACCACGCCATCGATGGGCGAGGTGATGGTGGCGTAACCGAGGTTGGTCTGAGCCCTGCGCACACTCTCTTTGGCCGTATTCACCTGCTGTTGGGCTTGCTGGTAGCTGAGTCGGGCGTTCTCGAAATCGTTGGCGCTAATCAGACCTTTGCTGTAGAGCGTCTGGTAGCGAGTGAAATTGGATTTCTGATAATTGAGGTTGCTTTGCTGGCTGTTGAGGTTGGCCTTAGCCGTATTGAGTTCGCTGATAAGGTTGGTCTTATCAAGTTCGGCTATGACCTGACCTTTCCTCACCACACTGTTGTAATCCACATAGAGATGGGCCACAATACCTGACACCTGCGTACCTACAGTTACGGAGGTAACAGGCTCAATGGTTCCGGTAGCCGTTACACTTGTCTGAATGTCGGTTTTTGCCACTTTTTCAGTTGAGAAGCTCACTTTTTCTTCTTTCTTATTGCCCATCAGCAGCCAGATTATCAAACCTATGACGGCCAAAGCTGCAACGGCAATCCACACTTTCTTATTCTTCATGTAATCGGATGATTTCTAATTACTTAATCTTGATTCTTAGCTTTAAACTCTAAATTACTTCAACGTTCCATCCTGATAGAAATGGAGCATGTCGATATTATAGATGGCAAGGTATTTCGACTGGAGCTCATTCTGTTGGGCTTGAAGCAGCTTGTCCTTTCCGGTCATCAGTTCGATAGTATTCTTCAATCCTACTCGGAATTGCTCTGAAAGGAGCTCGTAACTGTCCTGTGCACTCTGAGTACTTACCTTGGCGGCACGGAACCGCTGCTGGTTGTTCTCGGCCTGGAGCCAGTAGTTCTCCACGGTGGAATAGAGTGTGGTCTTCTTGTCCTGCAGGTCGAGCATATAGTTCTGTTTCTGCAACTGAGCCTTGTTGACGGAGGTGCGAATCTGACGGTTATCGAAGATGGGGACGTTGACGCTGACACCTGCTCCGAGATTGAGATTGGTCTTCAACTGGGATCCCCATGCATCGCTGCTCATAGAGGTGGTGTTGGTGGTGACGCTTCCATTAGCGCTGATGGTAGGCATGCGGCCTGCCTTGGCCATCTTCACGCTGAGGTCGCTACTCTTCATACCGAGCATCGCATTCTTAATCTCTGGACGGTGGGAGAGTGCTGCATCATACACACTCTGGAGGGCGGGAATGGGCTGCAGGGCCATCTCGTCAGTGGTTTCAGGGATGACCACATCGAAGGGATCATCGTCGGTAAGCTGGAGCAATTGTTTCAGCTGGCGCTTGTAGTTGCGCAGGTTGCTTTGCTGGTCCACCACGGTGAATTCATCCTGGGCACGCTGGGCTGTAAGTTGTGAAAGTTCGGCCTTGCTCATGCTTCCCACCTTGACCATGGCCTGACCTCGCTCTTCGTTTTTCTTGGAGGTGAGCAGACTCTGTTCATTCACCTTGATGGCCTCAGTGGTGTAGAGAATCTGGATGTAGTATTGAGTGATCTGCTCCTGCAGCTGATTGGCAATACGAGCAGAGTCGAGTTCGGCTTGTTGCTCGGAGATTTTGTTGAGTTTAATCTGGTCGCGGTTGCGGTTCCCATTCCAGAGTACCCAGTTGGAATTCACGCCGTATGAACCGTTATAATAAACCTTGTCAACGGAACTCTGGACATAACCGTTCTGCACTGAGGCAGCTCCCATAGGCGGCCAGGGGCGGTAGGTGACGTTCTGCGACGTGGACGCCGAAAGCGAGGGCAGCAGGGCTGCCTGCGATTGGAGTACATCCTCGTGGGATGATAGTTTCTGTACTTGTGTCTTACGGAGACTGATGTTGTTGGTTAATGCGTAGTCAATGCATTCTTTTAGCGTCCATTGCTTGGCTTGTATTGTTGTTGAAAGCGAAAGCAGGACGATTAGTGACAAACTGAAATGTTTTACTCTCATATTTTTACAAATTGCGAGACAAAAGTAATAAAAAAACCGAATACGAAAAAACGGAATAGATATTTGTTAACAGTTCGTTAATTAAAAATATCTCTTCCGTTTGTTTTTATTGTTTTCTTTAACAATAATTATTGTAGCTGCTGCAGACGGGCTATGTATTTGCCAAGGATGTCGAACTCAAGGTTTACACGTGTTCCAACTTGAATATCGCAGAAGTTGGTGTGTTCCATCGTGTATGGGATGATGGCGACCTGGAAGGTGTCTTCGGTGGGGTTGCAGACCGTGAGGCTAACGCCGTTGACAGTCACCGAGCCTTTGTCGACAGTAAAATAGCCGCGGCGGGCCATTTCCATATTGTAATCATATTTAAAAGTGAAATAAGTGCTGCCCTGGGCGTCTTCCTTGGCCATGCATTCAGCTGTCATGTCCACATGGCCCTGTACGATGTGGCCGTCAAGACGTCCGTTCATCAGCATGGAGCGTTCCACGTTGACTTTGTCACCTATTTTCAGCAGTCCGAGGTTGGACCGTTCAAGTGTCTCTCGCATGGCTGTCACGGTATAGGTGTTGTCCTTGATACTGACCACCGTGAGGCATACGCCGTTGTGGGCTACACTTTGGTCGATGCTAAGTTCGTCCACAAAAGAACAGGTGAGGGTGAAGTCAATATTATCCTGGTCGTGATCAATGTTGACGACCGTGGCAAATTCTTCGATGATTCCGGAAAACATAATAGAATAATAAGTTGTGATTAAAAAACGGTCGTACCGGTGATGTGATGAAACTCCGAGCAATACAAGATTTGAGAGCCCTCCGCCTTTGTAATCCACCGGCTTTACAGCTTAGGCGCCAAGGCGCTTTATATGGCCCGCCATTGGCAAGAGGAGTCTTCTCGGTTTTCGATTTTTATTTGAAGAGTATCCCGATCTTAACCGATACGACCTTAATTCTTTCTTGGTGCAAAGTTACAAAACTTTTATGTAACTTCCAAGTATATGACCGAATTTATTTTTGGATAATAACACGTACAGGCTCCAGTTCGCGCTTCCATGCCCTCAACGCTTCAAACCAATCCTTGGCAGTATGGTAACCGAAGGTTTCCTTGTCACTGGTGAAGGTGATGGCATAGCGCAGGCAGTCGGTTGAAGTACCGACGACGAAGCCGTAGTTATCCTTGTCGGCCTTGAGTTCCTGACGGATGTGCTGGCTGGGAATGCAGATGCCCAATCCGACGGTCTCCTTGGCGTGGGTAAGCGTGTCCTTGCCACTTACTGTATAGTCGGTTCCCCAGCATCCGCGAAGGCCTTTCTTGTCGGAGAATTCCTCGGAACCTTTCACGTTGATAATGCCCGTGGAGAACTCGTAATCAGCTACAGGCCGTGAGAATTTCTCTTCCACCTGCACGTCACGATGGCCTGCCCATTGAGTGAAACGCTGGCGAAGGGTGATAGGTTTCGCATTTGGCGTGGAAGTTGGGGCATTCCATTCGTCGCAGACCATCTCGGCTATCACACGGACCGGTCCACGGGCAATAATGCGCTGGGAGAGGTGTTCCGCATCGTCTAGCGTGACCGACTTCTGTCCATCCCATCCACGAAAGGCTCCCAAAGCAAATGTCTGTCCGCACCAAAGCACATCATCACCATAGCCGTTAGCCAACTGATCATCATCTGGATAGAACTGGGTTTCACGGAGTTCTAAACGTTTGTGGCGTTTGCCGTAAAGGTCAGGCGACTGCCGCTGGTCGAAATAAATGCGATACGCCGTTAATTCGCTTTCGAATGCTATGCCGTGGTGGTGTTGAATACGATAAGAGTCCACGCCGCGGTCAACCGTAAGTTCAGAAATGTAGAAATCATGTTGGTTCTTCGCCTTTCCCTGATAGTTGCGGAGTACCATTTCTATGAATACGCGTGAATCATACTGGCGGGGTTTTCCTTTGTCGTAAAGTGTCACCTCAAATGTCTTCTTCTCACGTTTGCCAAGGTCGGTGGTGAAGCAGAGTTCATCGAAACGCTTGTCAGCGTTGAGGTCATCCAACTGGCAAGGGATTTCCTTTTCTCCGTCTATTACCATGGCCGAGCGGACATCAACACCCAAATTGGCTAACTGAATCACCACAGGCGCATCCATCCTTACATCCTTTGTGGGGTTCTCCACCGTTACCTTAATGGTTTGTTCGGCATAAGCCATCAAAGAGACTGTTGCCAGACAGCACAAAAATGTTCTTTTCATATTCTTTATTTTTGACTTGTTTTTAAATGCAAATTTAATTGCGTTATGATTAAATAGTAGTTTTTCTAAAGTTTATTTAAACTTTTTATCTTAAAATTTGCATATTAAAATATTTTTTAGTAATTTTGACCCCGAATTTAAACTTTAACAACTTTTGAAAAGGATTGTAGCCGTTCTTTCTTTTGTTACTGTGCTGCTTGCTTCATGTGATTTCAAGTTACGTGCAGTTGATTTTTTCAATACGGAGGAGACTCCTATTGAAATAGAACGCTATGACCGTTTGCAGAGTCGCTATCTCACTACGGGTGACTTCTCGGCACTTCAGCAGATGGAGACCGACTATCCCATGGAAACACGGGCGCTTATCGAGAATGTGCTGCGCCTCGGCGTGATGGATGATCCTGACATCAACAAGAAATTCCTTTCCTATTTTCAGGATAGCACTTTGCAGGTGCTTATCAGCGACATACAGGCTGAATATGCAAACATCGACGACTTGAACGAACAGTTGAACAATTGTTTCAACAAATTACAGAAGGAAGTGCCGACGCTTGTCATTCCGCGCTTTTACACGCAGATAGGTTCCCTCGACGAGAGTATTATTGTAGGTGATGACATGATTGGCATATCGCTCGATAAGTATATGGGGGCAGGTTATCCGCTTTACAAGAAACATTATACCTTGAGTCAGCGTCAGTCAATGAATCGGAAGAATATTGCGCCTGACTGTATGGTATTCTATCTGCTCAGCCAGTATCCGCTGGAGAATTATGACAGCAGATCCCAGCAAGAGCGTGATTTCCATATGGGAAAGATGATGTGGGTTTGTAATCGTGTGATGGGCAATCAATTCTTTCAGATGAAGTTCATCAACGACGTGGATAAGTATCAGAAGCAGCACGGCTTTACCATCCAGCAGTTGCTGGAGGCTGATGTCTAATTTTTTACAAGTTTATTTCTTCTTGCGGCCTGAACCGAATAGGTCTTTCAGACCATTGAAGTCGCGTTTCAGAATGACACCGAGACCTTGGGTGTTGAGTGAGTTGCGCGTGAAATAACGGTCATTGGTCTGGTTGTAGACACGAACAGCCAGGTTTCCGTTGGGGAAGAGCAGATAGCGAATGTCGAAGTCGCCGATGAAGGATGAATTGCTCGTGGTAGCGTTGTCACGATAACCGAACTGGCCGTTGATGAGCAGGCGGTTGTTGAGCAGGCGTCCGGAAAGGATACCTTCATATTCTGCATTATAGAATCCTTCATCGCCCGTGGAAATATTGGCTCCGAAGTTCCAGTTGCTGTTGTTGGTCAGAGAGGAGAGTACGTTGTTGATCTGTTGGCTGACCGTACCTGAAAGAAGCGACTGCATGGCCAGCGAGGTCTGGCTCTGCTGCTCGTTGGAACGGGTTTCACGCTGATTGTAGAATCGTCCGATGGCCAGCAGGTAGATGACTTGTTGGTTCATTTCTTCCTCGCTGTTGATTAGCGAGCGAATCATCTGCTTCATATCGGTGCCGAGGGTGGGGAGGTCGAGGTCGAATTCCACGTGAGGAGACTCAGGTGTTCCGGTAATATTCATCATGCAGTCCACACGTACATTATTATTCTTAAAGGAGTTTCCAATCTCCAGATCGGAAAGAGGGACGCCTGTGACCGTATACTTTGCCTTCATGTTAAGGGCTGAATTGTATGGATCTCCTCCGAACACGATGGTAGACCCCTGCTGGAACAGGAAGTCTTTCTTGATGACGTTCTGGATGGTCAGTTTATAGACGCCGTGGTCAATGAGGTAGTTGCCGTACATCTCGAATGCACCTTTATTATAATAGGAGGCCCTGAGGCTGCCTGAGCCGTTGAGCGCGATGTAGTCGCCACTTTGCTTGTCCATCAGCAGGCGAAGCGTGAAGTCTTCCGGCCTGGTGTTGAACAGGAAGTTCATGTGTATGTCGGTAGGGATCTGGGCATGTTTCGGCTGATGGTGATTGAGCGCAGAGTCAAGCCGTTGGGTAAAATCATTTTGTATTCCATCAGTCACATCGCGCCATTCAATGAATCCCTGGTCTGAAATGGCATCAGGACTGGCTGCATTGTATTCTATGAACGACCCGCGATTAGGCGTGGCATTCACGTCGAAGTCAATGCGTCCCTGGCGGCCTTTGATCTGACAGTTACCTGTGCCGTAGATGGTTCCGAAGAATGTAGCATCTCCATAGTCGTGAAAGTCATAAGCCAACAGGTTCTGGGCATTCACATCGAAGTCGAAGGTCAGGTTGGTCAGTTCGTCGTGGTGGATGGCTCCGTTCACGATTCCGATATGTCCGTCGCGGTCGGTGATGGTGTCTTGCTCAAAATAGATTTCATTGGGCACCATGCGCACCTTACAGTCGTGAAGCGTGTATCGGGTATTGAGCGGAGTTATGTCCATCTTTCCGTTCGCGATAAGGCTACCTGATAGATTGATACTGTTTTCACCACTCAGGAATCCGGCCAGCCTGACGTTACCATCGCCACGAAGGTCGGTGTTGCGCATAAACGAGCTACAGAAATCCTCCACGAATTCAAGGCGTGTTTTTTCGGCCTTGATGTCGAGGTCAAGATAGTTGCGGGCTATTGACACGTAACCGTTGATGAGTGTCTTGCCGATATCATCTTCGGCATAGGCCGAAATATCTATCTGGTTGTCTTGCTTGCCGTAGTTCGCATTGACATTGAGTGTGCCCATCCTTCCGTTCTGGAAGCGGAAGTCATCGACACTCAGGCTTGCATGCGCCGTCAGTTTGTCGAATACCGAACTGAGATAGGCTTTGCCGGAAGCCTTTCCCGAGAAGTCAACCACATGGAAGTTAAGCAGGTCGAGGATGTATTTCACGTCGATGTCCTGCAAGTCCACGGTCAGGCTATCTTCTTTGTTGGGAGTAGCCAGTCCATAGACCGTGAGGTGCTGGTTGTTGTGGTCGATTGAAAAATAGTCCACCGTGAGGTGCTTGTCGGTATATACGATATCGCTCGGTCGGATGTGCCACAACGTATCGTTGACAAGGATGTCTGATTCGTGTACGACCGTGTGGATGGCCTGTTTGCCATTCGGGGTTTTGAAGAGTTCGGTGGTGCAGTTGAGTGTGCCCTTGAAAGGCTTCGCCTTACGGTCGTCCCAAGTGATAAGGGTCATGATCTTTCCGTCTTCCTGCCTTGCATCGACCGTATAGTCCATCAGGATTCCGTTCAGGCTGAAATTGGGCAGTTTGGCCTTCAGGGCCATTTTGTTTGACTTCTTGTCTGTGCTGGCGGAGAGTTTCACGGGCTTGTTGATGTCAACGGGTACTCCGAAGAATACGTTGAGCCAGTCGCTTTTCAGCAGGGTGGCATCGACGGAGGCCTGGCTGAAGTAATCGTCCCCCGTGATGTCGGCTTCGGCGAAGTCGCTTTGCAGATGAATGGTATGGCCTTCGGCTGTCTGCTCTGCGTTAAGAAAAAGGTGATCGAGATGATAGTCGTGTTGTTGTGAATGCATCTCGAAGTCTGTGATGTTGACAGTCCCAATGGCCGTGGAGAGTGATTTGCCTGCTATGTCGGCATCGACATTCATTGCAAAACGCGCGTCACCGAAACGGTCGGTCAGTTTCAATGCGCCTGGGACCAGATTTCTCACTTTAGCCACAAACTTGGCCTTGGGGCTTTGAGCAGAAATGTCGAAGTCGCCGTCAAGATTAATCTGTGCATGAGGATCGTCGATTGACAGGTGGCCGTTGAAAAGTGAACCTTGCAGGTCGCCGTCAATATCGAGATTGCGGTAACTATATCCGTTATAGTCGAAACGCGAGACGTTACCCACAGCCTTGATGTTTTTCAGGCTTGTGTCACCGTCAATGTCGATTCGTGAAGCCAGCTGGCCGAACTTCTTGTCGTCAAGAATACGCTGCAGATTGATTCCTTCGGTCTCAATACGTGCTGTGAACCGGTTCTGATGAAGCCCCAGTCCGAGGTTGGCATTGCCGGCATCGGTGTCGAGGATGCCTTTCATGGATAAATCTTTGTCGGCACCTCCAGCCTCACCACGGAAGGCGATGCTGCCCAAACGCACCAGTTCTTTGGGCATTTGGATATTCTTTACCTGCAGGTTACGCTCCAGAAATTCTATGGTATGGGCACTGAGCTGCAGTTGGTTGATATTGGCAAACCAGCGTTTGTTGGCGGATAGGCTGCCACTGGCATCGAGCTTCAGTTCTCCTTCATCCGATTCAATGTTGACTTGATGCAGCTGTAGCATGTTGCTTGTGCCTGAGAAACTGCTCTTGAGTTGCAGGGGATGCCCGAATGTACTTAATTGTCGGTCCAGAAATGCGAGGTCGGCTGGTGTGATCTTTGATTCGCTGATGCGTCCGGCATACTGGAGCGTGGCCATTTCTATCTTGCCGTTATTTATTTCATAGGATGCACCTATAGAGTCGATGATCAGTCTGGTCTGTGGCAGCATGGCCCGAAGCTGCGTAAGGGTCGTGCGTTTCTTGTCAGCCTTGAGCTTGAACGAGAGGTCCTTCAGCGTTAGCCCGGATGCTTCTTCCAACGACAGGCGTTTCAGGGTGGCTTCCAGGCCATTGTCGGTGAGTCGTGGCAACAGCAGATGGGTGCTGATGTTCTTCACGTTGAGATGGTTGGTGTTAAACTTCCCGCTTGTCCTTGGCATGTCCAGCTGGTCGTAGGTGAATCCGCTGTGACGCACGACGACGGTTCCTATACGCAGATCGAGTGGTGTGTGGCGTGTAGTGTCTTTGGAAGCAAGGGAATCCAGCGCAAACTGGAAGTTAGGCTGGGAGTGCGCATCTTGTTTGTAAAAAGTGCCTTGAAGTCCAAACAATTGAGCCGATGAAATGGATATTTTTCCGTTGAAAAGCGGTATGAGGTCGATTTTGGTTGATGCACGTGAGGCGCGGATCATTTCCTTTCCGCTTTGATCCTTCATATAGACATCGTCCACAATGATACGGTTGGGAATTACGAAGTTGATGCGGCCAACGGTGACCTCCGTGCCGAATTTGTCAGAAAGCATCTCACTGGCCTTTTTCCCCATATACCCCTGAAATGCAGGAATATGAAGCAGCATAATAAGTAAAATGTACAGACCGATGAGGGTCCATACAATTCCGCTGATGAGGTGTTTTGCTTTCTTCACTTTGCAAAGTTACGCTAATTCAATAACAAAAAAGAAGTTTTTAGCAGTTTTTTGCCCGAAATGTGAAAATTTTGTCTATCTTTGTGCCACTATTCATGAATATTATCTCTTTTTATACAATGTTATGGCAAATGTTATTAAGTTACGTAAGGGCTTAGACATTAACCTCAAAGGCAAGGCCGTGGGAGAAAAGACGGTGCTGAAGGCTAGTGAAGTGTATGCACTCACGCCGGATGCGTTTGTCGGAATGATTCCAAAAGTGGTCGTCAAGGAGGGGGACATTGTCAAAGCCGGGGACACCTTGTTTGTGAACAAGCAATGTCCCGATGTGAAGTTTGCCTCACCCGTCAGCGGACAAGTCACCGAAGTACTTCGGGGTGAGCGCAGGAAGGTGCTTTGCGTGAAAATTAAAGCCGACGCAGAGCAGCAATTTACTGATTATGGCAAGAAGGATATCGTTGAGCTTAGTGGCGAGGATGTATGCAAGGCGCTGCTTGATGCAGGCTTATTCGGCTACATTGACCAGTTACCCTATGCAGTAAGCACAACACCTGAAGCAAAGCCAAAAGCTATCTTTGTAAGTGCATTGAGAGACAAACCTTTAGCCGCTGATTTTGAAGTGGAACTTCAGGGTAACGAAAGGGATTTCCAGACTGGCCTTTCCGCTCTCTCGAAAATTGCCAAAACCTACCTTGGAATTGGTGCCAATCAGACTTCCGACGCTCTTGCAAACGCCAAGGATGTGGAGGTTACGATTTTCGAAGGAAAGTGTCCTGCTGGTAATGTAGGCGTTCAGGTGAACCATCTTGATCCCGTAAACAAGGGAGAAGTGGTTTGGACCCTTGATCCTTCGGTTGTGATTTTCTTCGGCCGTCTTTTCAATACAGGAAAGGTAAATCTGACGCGGACGGTAGCTGTATGTGGAGATCAAGTTAAGAATCCCTGCTACCTAGACGTACTCGTAGGAACACCTTTGGCTGATATACTCGGCGGAAACGTGGAAGAAGGCAACGTGCGCATCATTAATGGTAATGTACTCACTGGTGTGAAGGCCACGATGAACGACTATCTCGGCGCTCACACTTCTGAGGTAACAGTTATTGCTGAAGGCAATCAGGCAGATGAGATTTTAGGTTGGATTATGCCCCGCACAAAGCAGTTCTCCGTGAATCGCAGTTATTTCTCTTGGCTTTGCGGAAAGAAGCAGTATGCACTCGACAGCCGAATCAAGGGCGGTGAGCGTCACATGATTATGAGCGGCGAGTATGACAGCGTACTTCCGATGGACATCTATGGCGAGTATCTCATCAAGGCCATCATTGCTGAGGACATAGACAAGATGGAGCAATTGGGTATATATGAGGTTTCTCCGGAAGACTTTGCCCTAGCTGAATTCGTGGATTCCTCCAAACTGGAACTCCAGAAGATTGTGCGCAACGGATTGAATATGTTACGTAAAGAGAATGCTTAATTAGTAATCAATTACAATGAGTTTACGAAATTACATCAACAAGATAAAGCCTAACTTCCAGGAGGGAGGACGGCTTCACGCTTTCCGTAGCGTCTTTGATGGATTCGAGACGTTCCTCTATGTGCCTAACGACACGGCGAAGAGCGGTACACATATCCACGACGCCATCGACTCGAAGCGTATTATGAGTATGGTGGTCATCGCACTCATGCCGGCCATGCTGTTCGGTATGTACAATGTGGGCTATCAGAACTATGCTGCCGCAGGCACATTGGCCTCGGCATCTTTCCTTGAAATATTCTTCTACGGTTTTCTGGCCGTACTGCCGAAGATTCTCGTCAGTTACATCGTAGGTCTAGGCATTGAGTTTATCGTTGCCCAATGGAAAGGTGAGGAGATTCAGGAGGGCTACCTCGTCAGCGGTATCATCATCCCGCTCATTATTCCAATTAACTGTCCGCTTTGGATGTTGGCTCTGGCCGTGGCCTTTGCCGTTATCTTTGCTAAGGAAATATTTGGCGGAACGGGTATGAACATCTTCAATGTAGCTATTGCCGCTCGTATGTTCCTCTTCTTCTCTTATCCTTCCGTGATGACTGGCGATACCGCTTGGGTGGCTACCGACAGCATTTTCGGATTGGGTAACGCCTTGCCCGATGGCTTCACAGCTGCCACACCACTTGGCGAAGTGGCTCAGGGAATTGTTCCGCAAACTTCGCTTTGCGATATGATCTACGGCTTTATCCCTGGTTCTATCGGTGAGACCAGCGTCATTGCCATCGCCTTGGGTGCCATCCTTCTGCTTTGGACTGGCATTGCTTCATGGAAGACTATGCTTAGCGTATTCGTAGGCGGAGGCCTAATGGCTGTTTTGTTCCAGTCGTTGGGTATGACTGAGATCCGGTGGTATGAGCACCTTCTGCTTGGTGGTTTTTGTTTTGGTGCCGTGTTTATGGCTACCGACCCTGTTACTTCCTCCCGTACGGAGAGTGGCAAGTGGGTATATGGTTTCCTGATCGGTGCTATTGCCGTGATTGTCCGCGTGATGAATCCTGGTTATCCCGAGGGTATGATGCTCGCCATCTTCTTTGGTAATATGTGTGCACCACTCATCGACTACTGTGTCGTGCAGCGCAATATCACACGTCGTGCTAACCGTATTAAATAAGGAGGAACTGAAAGATGAAGACTAACAGTAATACATATACGATTATTTACAGCGCCATCATCGTTGTCATCGTAGCCTTCCTGCTGGCATTCGTATCGCAGGCCCTGAAGGCTAAGCAGGATGCCAACGTGGCGCTCGACGTGAAGAAGCAGATTCTCAATTCGCTCAATATCCGCGGACTTGGCGATGCCGATGCTGAAGCCAAGTATAGCGAGGTGGTGAAGAGTGAAGAGAATGTTGGAGAACAAAAACTCTACACTTGTGAAATTGACGGCAAGCCTGTTTATGTCTGCACGGTGAAGGGTATGGGACTTTGGGGTCCTGTATACGGTTACATCTCTATTGCTGATGACAAGAATACCGTCTATGGCGCTTATTTCAACCACGATTCAGAGACCGCCGGCCTTGGTGCCGAAATCAAGGACTCTCAGGCTTGGCAGGAGAAGTTCCAGGGTAAGAAAATCAACAGCGATGACGATCCTGATATCGAGCTCGGCGTAGCCAAGAAGATAGAGAATCAGGAAAGTGAGGTTGATGCTGTCACTGGAGCAACACTCACGTCCAATGGTGTAAGCCTGATGCTTCAGGAGGGACTGAAACCTTTTATGGATATTTTAAAGAACAAGTAACGATATGAGTAGTTTATTTTCAAAGGAAAACCAGGAAGTTTTCAAGAATCCATTGAACTTGGACAACCCGATACTTGTTCAGGTGCTTGGAATCTGCTCGGCGCTGGCTGTTACAGCTCAGTTGAAGCCGGCAATTGTGATGGGACTGGCCGTGACCATTATCACCGCCTTCTCGAATGTGATTATCTCTATTATCCGTAACACCATTCCTACGCGTATCCGCATCATCGTCCAACTGGTGGTTGTGGCTGCGCTGGTGACGATTGTCTCTCAGGTGCTGAAGGCATTCGCCTATGATGTGAGCGTACAACTCTCCGTCTACGTGGGTCTGATTATCACCAACTGTATTCTGATGGGACGCCTCGAGGCATTTGCCATGCAGAACAAGCCTTGGCCTTCATTCCTCGACGGTATTGCCAACGGTATCGGCTATGCGATGATTCTGGTCATCGTTGGTGCCGTTCGTGAATTCTTTGGTTTCGGCACGTTGCTTGGCTTCAAGGTTTTGCCTCAGGCCGTTTACGATGCCGGTTATATGAACAACGGTATGATGACGATGCCAGCCATGGCACTGATTCTCGTTGGATGTGTCATCTGGGTACACCGTGCCTGTTTTTATAAGGAGAAATAATTATGGAACATATTATTAATTTGTTTTTCCGGTCCATTTTTGTGGACAACATGATATTCGCCTTCTTCCTCGGCATGTGTTCTTACCTTGCCGTTTCGAAGAACGTGAAGACATCATTCGGACTGGGTATGGCCGTTACCTTCGTACTTTTGGTAACTGTGCCCGTTGACTATCTGCTTCAGACGAAGGTGCTGGGTCCTGACTGTCTCATCGAAGGCGTTGACCTCAGTTATCTGTCGTTCATCCTGTTCATTGCCGTTATCGCGGGTATGGTACAGTTGGTTGAGATGATTGTGGAGAAATATTCTCCTTCACTCTATGCAGCCCTGGGTATCTTCCTGCCGCTGATTGCCGTTAACTGTGCCATCATGGGCGCCTCGCTCTTCATGCAGCAACGAATCAACCTTGATCCGCTCAACACACAGTATATCGGCTCTGTGTGGGATGCTATTGCCTATGCCATCGGATCGGGTCTTGGCTGGACGCTGGCTATCGTGCTCCTGGGCGCTATCCGCGAGAAAATGCAATACACCGACGTTCCCAAACCATTGCAGGGACTCGGCATTACGTTTATCACCGTAGGACTCATGGCTATGGCTATGATGTGCTTCTCGGGTCTTAAAATATAATAAGGTATGGGACAGTTTATTTTAGCAAGTATAGGCGTATTCCTGGTTATCATCCTGCTGGTGGTGACCATGCTGCTCATCGCCAAGAAATATCTCTCGCCGAGCGGCAATGTGAATATCGAGATCAATGGCGACAGAACGATTAATGTGCCTCAGGGTTCCAGCCTGATGACCACGCTCAACGAGAACGGCATCTTCTTGCCTTCAGCTTGTGGCGGTAAAGCTTCTTGCGGACAATGTAAGGTGCAGGTACTTGAGGGTGGGGGAGAGATTCTCGACTCTGAAAAGTCTCACTTCACGCGCAAGGAGATTAAGAACCATTGGCGTCTGGGATGCCAATGCAAGGTGAAGGGCGATCTAAAGATTCATGTGCCAGAGTCTATCCTGGGTGTGAAGGAGTATGAATGTACCGTGATTTCCAACAAGAACGTGGCAACCTTCATCAAGGAGTTCAAGGTGCAATTGCCTCCGGGAGAGCACATGGACTTCATTCCTGGCTCCTATGCACAGATTAAGATTCCCGCATTCACGATGGACTATGACAAAGATATCGACAAGTCATTGATTGGCGACGAATATCTGCCTTCATGGGAGAAGTTCGGATTGTTCCCGCTGAAATGCGTGAATCCCGAGCCTACCATCCGTGCATACTCCATGGCCAACTATCCGGCTGAGGGTGATGTGTTCATGCTCACCGTGCGTATTGCTACTCCGCCATTCAAACCCGACAAGAGCGGCTTCATGGATGTGAATCCAGGTATTGCTTCGTCTTATATCTTCTCGCTGAAACCCGGCGACAAGGTGACGATGAGCGGACCGTTCGGTGATTTCCACCCGCACTTCGACTCCAAACGTGAGATGATCTGGGTAGGTGGTGGTGCCGGTATGGCCCCACTCCGTGCGCAGATCATGCACATGACGAAGACGCTCCACACCACCGACCGTGAGATGCACTACTTCTATGGTGCTCGTGCGCTTAACGAGGTGTTCTATCTTGACGACTTCCTCGGATTGGAGAAGGAGTATCCCAACTTCCACTTCCACTTGGCACTCGACCGTCCAGATCCCGCAGCAGATGCCGCAGGCGTGAAATATACGCCGGGCTTCGTCCATCAGGTGATGTACAACACATACCTGAAGGATCACGAGGCTCCAGAGGATGTAGAGTACTACATGTGTGGTCCCGGCCCGATGTCGAATGCCGTCGTGCAGATGCTTGATGGTCTTGGCGTGGAGCCCGAAAGTATTATGTATGATAACTTCGGCGGATAACAATCTGTATTTCCATAAGAACGAGGGTGTATCAAAATGATGCACCCTTTTTCTTTAGACTACAAAGTAAATTAGTTTGTTCGGCATGCAGACTTTAGAAAAGAAACAATTAACCATTGGAAAGAGAACAAAGTAAATTAGTTTGTTGTCAGCCTAATGTTTAGATTGTATGTGTAAAACCAATTGTTGATAGAAATATAATTATAAAATAAAGAGGATGTGCCTGTTATTGACACATCCTCATTATTTATCTTATGTTTTGTTTCGGGACTAAATGATGTATTGGTCGCTGATGCTCTTATTCTCCAGCACGCGGCGGATGGTTTCTGCAAACATATCGGCCACGCAAAGTTGCTTCACCTTGGAGCACTTGTTATTGTAGGGAATGGAGTTGGTGAAGACAATTTCCTCCAAGGCGCTTTTCTCCACGCGATCGCTGGCAGGTCCGCTCATCACGCAATGGGTGGCACAGGCACGTACACTCTTGGCACCTGCAGCCTTCATTACATCAGCAGCCATCGTAATGGTGCCGGCTGTGTCAACCATATCGTCAACCACAACCACGTTCTTGTCCTTCACATCACCTATAATCTGCATGCTGGAAACAACGTTGGCGCGTGCACGGGTCTTGTTGCACAACACGAGCGGACATCCCAGGTATTTTGCATAGGTATTTGCACGCTTGGAGCCGCCCACATCAGGAGAGGCAATGACAAGGTTATCAAGATGCAGACTCTGCAAATAGGGAAGGATAACGCCGGAGGCATAGAGATGATCCACAGGCACGTCGAAGAATCCCTGAATCTGGTCGGCGTGAAGATCCATCGTGATAACACGGTCAACACCTGCCACGCTGAGCAGGTCGGCAACGAGTTTGGCACCTATGCTAACGCGGGGTTTGTCCTTACGGTCCTGTCTTGCCCATCCGAAATAGGGAATGACGGCATTGATAGTCTTGGCTGATGCGCGCTTGGCGGCATCGATCATGAGCAGGAGTTCCATCAGATTATCTGAAGTGGGGAACGTGCTCTGCACAAGGAAAAGGTCGCGTCCGCGAACGCTTTCCTCATAGGAAACTGCAAATTCTCCATCGGAGAACTTGGTCATGACCATCTTTCCGAGGGGACAGCCGAGACTCTGGCATATTTTCTCTGCCAGGTACTTTGTGCAAGTACCAGAGAACACCATAAATGAGTTTTGATCAATCATTGTGATATGAATGTACTATTTTGAAGTATTTATATTGTCTTATCCGATTGCTTTGCGAATCTTGATGAAATGAGCTATCAACTCACGGAAGTCTTGTTCCTGATGGATGTCAAACCGGTTCCACAGGTCACCACACAGAACAACGCCCCCGAATCCGAGATCTTTCATCATACGCACATTATCGAGATTAATACCCCCAAGGGCATATACGTGGCGGTCGATGAGTCCTTGACGCGAAGCCGTTGCCAATTGCTCCACCGTGAAGTTGGCTTTTTTGTCGGGCTCACTCTGGCTGTCGAAGATGTATTTCAGGAATACATACTCTGATTTCTTCTTAGCGGTCTTCAGCTTGTCGAGTTCCATGCAGGTACGTGAGAAATGCCCGCGGTATCCGTCGGGAAGGGGAGCATCAGGAGATTCGATATGAATTCCGTCAAGACCGAATTCGTTTTTGAGGTAATAATGGTCGTGGACGGTGATTTTCCGGTAGTATTCGTCAGGCAGTAAAGACAACAATCTCTCGGCATACATCGGGGATGAGCCTGGTTTGTACAAGTGCAGGTTATCCATCCCTTCGTCGAAGAGCGTTGCCAGAATTTTGTCTTCCTCCACAAAGAATGTGGGCTTGGTCATTACAACGAGTTTCATCTGCCTTTTCGTTTTCTGATGCAAAAGTATGAAAAATCCGTCGGATATGCAATAGAGAAAGGATAAAAATTCTAAATAATGCCTATTAACTTGTTCTATCATAAGAAATATCCGTATCTTTGTACTTATGAAAATCAATCTTGATACTTTTGAGGGCATTAGCCGTCCGATGTACGTGCTGGAAGAAGAACGGCTACGAGCCAATCTACAACTCATTTCGCGAGTAGCCCGCGAAGCCGATGTGGAAATCATTCTTGCATTCAAAGCTTACGCTCTGTGGAAGACATTCCCGATTTTCCGTGAATATATCCGCTCTACAACGGCGAGTTCGCTATTTGAGGCCCGTCTTGCTTTTGAAGAGTTCGGTGCAAAGGCCCATACCTATTCACCGGCTTACACTGACGATGAGATTGACCGCATAGCCAACTGCTCCAGTCATCTTACCTTTAACTCTCTCTCTCAATATGCGCGATATTATAATAAGGTAAAAGGACGTGTCTCCGTAGGACTTCGGGTGAATCCTGAATATTCCGAGGTAGGTACAGATATTTATAATCCATGCGCACCAGGTACAAGGTTTGGTGTGACGGCAGATAAACTCCCAAATGAACTGCCAGAAGGTATTGAGGGATTCCATTGCCATTGCCATTGCGAGAGTGGAGCAGACGTATTTGAGCGTACCCTGGAACATATTGAAAACAAATTTGCACGCTGGTTCCCTCAACTAAAGTGGATTAACTTTGGTGGTGGCCACTTGATGACCCGCAAGGACTATGATGTGAACCTGCTTGTCCGATTATTGAAGGGCGTCCATGAGCGCTATCCCTGGTTGAAAATTATTCTTGAACCTGGTAGTGCCTTTGGCTGGCAGACTGGCCCGCTGGTAAGTCACGTGGTTGACATTGTTGAAGACCGTGGCATCAGGACGGCCATCCTCGATGTAAGTTTCACCTGCCATATGCCCGATTGTCTGGAAATGCCATATTATCCTAAGGTACGCGGTGCAGAGACTATAGATTCCTCCGACGTTCATCCCCCAATGCATAATACCCATATTTACCGTCTGGGTGGCAACAGTTGCCTGAGTGGCGATTTCATGGGCTATTGGAAATTTGACCATGAATTGCGTGTCGGTGAGAATATTATTCTGGAGGATATGCTTCATTATACAACGGTTAAAACCACCATGTTTAACGGTATCTCTCATCCTGCCATTGCGTTAGCACGAAAAGACGGGCATTTGGTAATCTTGAAGGAGTTCACATACGAAGATTACAAAAATAGAATGGATTGAAAAAAACTTTCAAAAACATTTGGCAGTTTCAAAAAATGTACGTACCTTTGCACTCGCATTTAGAGAAATGCACTTCTGAAAGGGAGTAATTTGCGGAAATAGCTCAGTTGGTAGAGCACAACCTTGCCAAGGTTGGGGTCGCGGGTCCGAGTCCCGTTTTCCGCTCACATTCTGTAACAAGCGAAGATGGAGCGAGGGCTCTTTTCTGATTATGCCCAGGTGGCGGAATTGGTAGACGCGCACGTTTCAGGTGCGTGTGCAGCGATGCGTGCAGGTTCGAGTCCTGTTCTGGGCACCAAGCACTTGCTTACATATTCGCAAAGTTACAGAAAGTGTTTTTGCTGGAGAGGTGGCGGAATTGGTAGACGCGCTACTTTGAGGGGGTAGTGTCAATTGCGACGTGGGAGTTCGAGTCTCCTCCTCTTCACTTAAACAAGATTTGATATCGTCATTACGATATAACACAATGCGGAAATAGCTCAGTTGGTAGAGCACAACCTTGCCAAGGTTGGGGTCGCGGGTCCGAGTCCCGTTTTCCGCTCTTTTTTAGGATAAGAAAAATACAACCCAAACAAATGAATTTATACTTAAGATATTTTGACAAGGAGACACTTGTGCCTACTGTCGAAGATGCTATAGATTTTTTGGCTTCTATTCCCGAGATCAATATGAATCCCGATCTTGAGGCTGATATTCGTGACTATTGTGAAAGCGATGTGTTTTATCCTAAGCGTTACAAAGTTCGTCCCCGTATTTACTTTATCATTATCAAGACCGAAGCAGCTACGATGCTCGATTTCAAGGAGAAGAAAGCCTTGCGCCCAGCTGACAGTGCACGCAAGGAAGCTGTAGCTCCGACCGTAGCCAGATTGAACGAAGAGCGTGAAGGCTGGTATGAAGCAATGCTGGATTTCAAGCGCGTTGTGATGGTGCCTGCAACAGGTAAACACGAATATCGTGACACGCATTTTGTGGCCAATGTGAAGGCTATTTCTGGATTGGATGCATATAACCGCATTGTTGACCATCTGCGTAGTCGCGTTGACGGGCGCAGTCAGTTCCCTTCAGCCAAAGGCAAGAACTTTAAGTTCCGTTATCTCGGAATGTGGAAATAAAAGTAAAAGGAGGTATTATATGAATAAAGTGATGCTGATTGGCAACGTTGGACAAGATCCCGACGTGAGATATTTTGAACAAGATCAGGCTGTGGCTCAGGTTCGTTTCGCAACGACAGAGCGCGGCTATACACTCCAGAACGGGACACAGGTACCCGACCGTACAGACTGGCATAATCTTGTTTTCTATCGTCATTTGGCCAAGGTTGTGGAGCGCTACGTCCACAAGGGAGACAAACTCTATATAGAAGGACGTATCCGTTATAGAATGTACGACACTCAGAAAGGTGAGCGCCGCTATGTGACAGAGATTCATGTTGATAATATGGAGATGCTTTCGCCTAAGCCTCAATCTGCAGAATCTGACGTGGTTTCCGAACAAGCTCCTCAGCCACAGGCAAATGATAACCAGATGCCCTTCTGATGGATATATCCTTTTTACAACAAACATTGAGTGAGGTGCACCTAATGGCACCCACGACAGGTGTCATCATAGCAGCCGTTTTGGCTGCTATACTTCTTCTGTTCTCGGGCTTCGCCAGCGGTTCGGAAATTGCTTTTTTCAGCCTTTCTCCGCAAGACCTCAGCGAGCTGAATCCTGATCATAATCCAAAGGATGCTCAAGTGAAGGAATTACGTGATGATAGTGAGCGCACGCTGGCCACCATCCTCATTACTAACAATTTTGTGAATGTGACCATTATCATGCTCTGCAACTATGTTTTTGCCAATATAGTGGATTTCGGTAGAGCAATGTGGTTACAGTTCCTTTGCATTACGGTATTACTAACTTTCCTGTTGCTCCTTTTTGGAGAAATCATGCCGAAAATATATGCACGACAGAATCCGTTGGCTTTCTGTCGGCGGATGGTTGGACCTCTGATAGTCCTGCGCCGGTTTTTCTGGCCGCTTGAGAGCATCCTTTTGCGTAGTGGCATATTGGCGGAGAAAGTCGTACCACAGGAAAACCACGTTTTGAGTGTTGATGATCTGGAACAGGCGCTGGAACTGACAGACAAGAATGACATAAAGGAGGAGCAGAGCATGCTTCAGGGCATTATCCGTTTTGGCGACGAAACGGTAAAGGAAGTGATGACGAGTCGTCAGGACGTGATAGATATTGATATCAAAAGCTCTTATGCCGATGTACTGAAGTGTATTGTGGAGAATAACTATAGCCGTATTCCCGTCTATCAGGATAATTCCGACAATATACGTGGCGTGCTTTATATCAAAGACCTGCTTCCACACCTTTCCAAGCCTTCCAATTTCCGATGGCAGAGTTTGATACGTCCGCCTTACTTTGTTCCTGAGACCAAGAAGATAGACGACTTGCTCCGCGAGTTTCAGGACAATAAGGTACACATTGCCATCGTGGTAGATGAATTCGGCGGAACCAGTGGAATTGTCACGCTAGAAGATATTCTGGAGGAAATTGTAGGTGAAATCAATGATGAGTATGATGAGGAAGAGAAAACCTACACACGGTTAAACCGCAACACCTATATCTTTGAGGGAAAGACGTTGCTAAGCGATTTCTGCAGGATTCTTAATGTTGATGACGATGAATTTAGTGAGGTTGAAGGGGATGCTGATACCGTGGCCGGGCTTCTTCTTGAAATCAAGGGAGATTTCCCTGAGGTTCATGAAAAATTGTCTTTTAAGAACTATTTGTTTGAGATTTTGGAAATCGAAGAACGTCGAATAGCAAAAGTGAAGATAATAGTTCGCGAATCGGACACAATTAAAAAATGATATATTAAAATAATGAAAAAATTTCATTTGAAAGTTGTATAATACGCAAAACCGTTGTATCTTTGCATCAACAAATAAGACATTTAATAAGGATTAGTTTTTTTTAGTGGTTAATTTAGTTTTAGTAAGTATGTAAATAAGCCTGTCGTGAGACAGGCTTATTTCATGTTTTCTATTCCGGAATTATTTCTACTGGATTTGTTTCCTTTTTTGTGGCGTCTTGCTCGTTTATCAGCCTTTCCGCTATTAGGATTATGTCCTTTTCTGCCTCTATTACCATGGCCTTTGCCTCCGCGTCCACGTTGCCGATTTCCGTTCCGGCGCATAGGCTTGTATTCCGGGCCTTCACCAAGTTCTTTAGGTAATGGCAGTTTCTCCACGTCCTTTTCCAAGAATTTCTCTATTTCCATAAAGTCACCAATCTCATACCCACGAACGAGAGTGATGGCTTCACCATCACGGTCTGCTCTTGCGGTACGACCAATGCGATGGACATAGTCTTCGGCATCATGTGGGACATCGTAATTAATAACCATAGCTATGTCGTCAATATCGATACCGCGAGCTACGATGTCTGTAGCCACAAGTACGTCAATCTGCCCACTTTTAAACTTATACATCACCTCATCACGCTCTGCCTGTGTCAGATCGGAGTGCATTTCACCACAGCTCACCTTCATACGGAGCAGATCGTGATAAAGGTCTTTCACCTTCAGCTTACTACTGGAAAATACGATGACGCGTTTCATTTCGCGTTCTTTAAACAGATGGCGCATAATGCCCATTTTCTGGTTTTCATGACAGACATAGGCCATCTGATGAATCTTTTCAGCAGGTTTACTGACTGCAAGTTTAATGGTTACGGGATTCTTCAATAGAGTATTGGCCAGCTGTTCTATCTTTTGAGGCATCGTGGCAGAGAACATAATGGTCTGACATGTGTCAGGAAGAAGTTTGGCTATGGAGAGAATATCTTCCGAGAAGCCCATATCAAGCATACGGTCAGCCTCGTCGAGTACAAAGAAACTGACGTGACTCAAATCCACGTTTCCCATCGTGATATGACTGATGAAACGTCCCGGTGTGGCAATAATCACGTCGGCACCCATCTTCATGGCCTGATACTCTTGATCGTAACGATTACCATCGTTTCCACCATAAACAGCTACGGAACTCACTTCTGGCATATAATAGGCAAAGCCCTGCATAGCCTGGTCAATCTGCTGAGCAAGTTCACGGGTCGGACTCATGATGATGCAATTAATCTTATCCTTGGGGTAGCCACCATCATCAAGTAAAGAGAGAATCGGCAGCAGGTAGGCGGCAGTTTTGCCCGTTCCAGTCTGCGCTACTCCAAGGACATCACGTCCGTTTAATATTTCCGGAATACATTTTTCCTGTACAGGAGTACAGGTTGTGAAATTCATATCGTCGAGCGCATCAAGCGCATTGTCATTGAGATCTAAATAATAAAAGTCCAAAATTATCCTTATTTACTACGTTGTTTTAATTCATCAATTCGGAGCTTGCCTGTAGCAGAAATAGGCTATAACGGCAAACACGATATTCGGAATCCATGCGGCCAGTATTGCCGGGGTTCCGGCATTAATGGCAAAGGTGGCAGAAACTGTTTGCAGCAGGATATAGCCGAAACTCAGAGCCAGACCAATACCAAGATACAGCCCCATTCCTCCTTTACGTTTGCGCGATGAAAGTGACACGCCTATGGTTGTCAAGATAAACGAGGCAAACGAAGTGGCAATACGCTTGTGATATTCCACCTCATATTGCACGACATTGCTCGAGCCTCTGTCTATCTGGCGGTTAATGTACTCTCTCAGTTCCGGGCTCGTGAAAGTCTCTTGCTGACCTTTAGAGAACACCAAATCGGTGGGTTCCATGAGGATTAGCGTATCTTTCATGCCACCGCTCGATATCTTCTCGCGAAGTCCTTTCATTTCACGGATGCGCCAATTATTCACCTTCCAATGGAACTTGGAATCGGAGATCGTATCATATTGAATTTCGCTGGCGGTCATGTGGCTCACCAGTTTTTTGTTCTCAAACTTGTCGAGTGAAAAACCGTAACCACGCTTCACGTTGTTGTCATAGTGCTGAATATAGGCAATGATTCCTTTTCCCACTTGCAGCTGAACATTCTCGGCAGAATTGTTGCGCTTTTTATTTTTATAAAGTGATTCAAAGTTCTGTCTTACCACATTACCCTTAGGAATCACGTAAGAACCCAGGTAGAAAGTAAGCAGGGAAATGAGTGCTGCCGAAATCATGTAGGGACGCATCAAGCGTTTGAAACTGATGCCAGCTGCCAGAATGGAGATAATCTCTGAATTCCCCGCCATCTTGGAAGTAAAGAAAATAACAGCGATAAAGACGAAGAGCGGTGAAAACAGATTGGAATAGTAGGGTACAAAGTTTACATAGTAATCGAAAACAATGGCTTTCAAGGGCGCATTGTATTCCGTAAACTTTGAGAGGTTCTCGTTTACGTCGAAAACAATGGAAATGGAGATAATCAGCGCGATGGCAAAGAAGTAAGTGGTGAGAAACTTCTTGATAATGTACCAGTCGATGGTCCTAATGAAGCGTCGTGGATTAAGCCAGCGCAGTTTATGTCCGATCCATGCAAAGACAGGAAGCATCCACTTCAACTTGTTTCCTATCCATTTCAGGATACGTTTCAGCCAACTGAAGTGATTCTCCAGCCAGCGTCCTGCTTTGAGCAGTTTGTGCCACCGCTTTATTTTTCTATATTCCATTTAGATTCGTCTTCCTAAATTGTCTATTACCGATGCCTTCCATTGAGTGAAGTCACCTTGTTCAATATGCTGACGTGCATCGGATACCAGTCGCAGATAAAATGCCAGGTTATGAATGGATGCTATCTGCATGGCCAGGAGTTCCTGTGCCTTGAACAGATGGTGAAGGTAGGCCTTAGAATGCAGACGGTCAATATCACATCCGTCAGGATCTATCGGAGAGAAGTCATCCTCCCATTTTTTGTTGCGCATATTCATTGTGCCTTCATAAGTGAAGAGCATGGCATTGCGTCCATTGCGGGTAGGCATTACACAGTCGAACATATCCACACCGCGCTCAATTGCTTCGAGGATATTCTGTGGTGTGCCCACGCCCATCAGGTAACGGGGCTTGTCTTTGGGAAGTATGGCGTTCACCACTTCAATCATGTCATACATGACTTCCGTAGGCTCACCCACAGCAAGACCGCCAATGGCATTACCGTCGGCTCCTTTGTCTGCAATATACTTCGCTGCTTCCTGCCGCAGGTCTTTGTAGGTGCAGCCTTGTACGATGGGAAAGAGCGACTGTTCATAACCGTATAGTGGTTCCGTCTCATTGAAACGCTTGATGCAACGGTCAAGCCAGCGTTGAGTCAGTTGAAGACTTTTCTTGGCATACTGATAGTCGCTTTGTCCAGGTGGACATTCGTCGAAGGCCATCATAATATCTGCACCGATGATACGTTGCGTATCCATCACGTTCTCTGGTGTGAAGATATGCTTTGAGCCGTCAATGTGGGAACGGAATTCACATCCCTCTTCACGCAACTTACGTATGCCTGTCAGCGAAAACACCTGGAAGCCGCCTGAGTCAGTCAATATGGGACGGTCCCAAGTATTAAACTGATGCAAGCCTCCTGCCTTTCTGATAATGTCAAGACCCGGACGCAAATACAGGTGGTAGGTGTTGCCAAGAATGATCTGTGCCTTCACCTGTTCACGAAGCTCTGAAAAGTGCACACCTTTCACGGAACCCACCGTGCCAACTGGCATAAAGATGGGTGTCTTGATCTGGCCGTGAGCAGTAGTAATCAATCCTGCACGGGCATCACTGGCTGTGTCGGTATGTTGCAGTTCGAATGTCATATTCCTTTTATTTACCCCTTACACCTTGTTCATCTGAAATCTCAAATGGTATGGGATTCTTCACGATTTCATCAGTCAATGCGAAGTTCCAAACATCCTGCACGTTTTCAACATAATGGAATTCAACACCCTTCAGATACACTTCTGGAATCTCGTCGATATCCTTCTTGTTATCGCGGCACATGATGATGTCTGTAATACCAGCACGCTTGGCAGCCAATATCTTCTCCTTGATGCCACCTACGGGTAAGACCTTTCCACGTAATGTAATCTCACCAGTCATAGCTGTATTCTTACGCACTTTCCGTTGGGTAAGTGCCGAGGCAATGGAGGTGGCAATGGTTATACCCGCTGAGGGGCCGTCTTTAGGTGTAGCTCCTTCCGGTACATGGATGTGAATGTTATAGTTGTCGAAGATGCGGTAGTCGATGTTCAGAAGCTCGGCGTGTGCTTTTACATACTCCAGGGCCAGCACAGCGCTCTCCTTCATCACATCCCCAAGGTTTCCGGTCAATGTTAACTTAGAGCCCTTGCCCTTTGAGAGTGAGGTTTCAATAAAAAGAATCTCGCCTCCGACAGAGGTCCAGGCCAAACCTGTCACTACGCCAGCATATTCATTACCCTGATAAATGTCGCGATAGAAAGGCGGCTTGCCCAGTAATCCTTCAAGTACTTCAGGCGTAATCTTTTCAAATGACAATGTGCCGTCCGTAGCCTTTTTCAAGGCCAGCTTACGCATGGCTTTGTCTATCTGTTTCTCCAGTTGGCGAACACCGCTCTCGCGAGTGTATTGCTCAATGATTTTCTCAATGGCGGCTTTGTTGAAAGAAAGTTTCTTATCAGAGTCAAGGCCCGTGTTTTCCTTCACTTTCGGGATGAGATGGCGTTTGGCAATCTCTATCTTTTCCTCGGTGATATAGCCGCTAACCTCAATAATCTCCATACGGTCAAGAAGAGGACGCGGAATGGTGTTCAGGTCATTGGCCGTAGCGATGAAGAGTACCTTCGAAAGGTCGTAGTCCACATCAAGATAGTTGTCGTGGAATGCTGAGTTTTGTTCGGGATCGAGCACTTCAAGCAATGCACTCGAAGGATCTCCGTTGATGGTGTTCTGTGTTACTTTGTCAATCTCATCCAGGATGAAAACAGGATTTGAGGAACCTGCCTTCTGAATGCTCTTGATGATGCGACCGGGCATTGCGCCCACGTATGTACGGCGGTGTCCGCGAATTTCACTCTCATCATGCAAGCCACCCAAAGAAATGCGGACGTACTTGCGTTTCATTGAGGCGGCAATGCTCTTACCTAAGGATGTCTTACCAACTCCCGGAGGACCATAAAGGCAGATGATGGGACTCTTCAGGTCGCCGCGCAATTGCAATACGGCCATGTATTCCAGAATTCGCTCCTTCACCTTCTCCATACCGTAGTGATCCTTGTCGAGAACTTTCTGCGCGCGTTTCAGGTCAATGTCATCTTCCGTATATTCGTTCCACGGCAGGCTGACCATCGTCTGCAGATAGTTCAGTTGTACGCTGTATTCAGGTCCCTGCGGATTGAGCATGTCCAATTTGTCGAGTTCCTTGTAGAATGTCTTTTCCACATCCTCTCCCCATTTCCGGGTCATTGCCTTCTCCATCAGTTCCTTCCGTTCCGGTGAGCCTTCTCCGTTACCCAATTCCTCCTTGATGTTTTTAATCTGCTGTTGCAGGAAGTATTCGCGCTGCTGCTCATCAAGGTCTTCACGGGTGCGCGAACGGATATTCTGCTTCAGTTCCATAAACTGAATGTCACGATGGAGCAGGCGAAGAGCGGCAAATAGCCGTTCCTTCCCATCGTTGAAACGAAGGAGTTGTATCTTCTCCTGAACGGAAAACGGCATGGAAGAACATACGAAATTCACACGGATGATACCATTCGAGATGTTCTGGATGGCAAATTCCGCCTCGTTGGGCATATCCTCGTTCTTCTTTACATAGTCGATGGCCGTTTGGCGAAAATCTTCCAAAGCCGTCGCATATTCTATGTCGTTAAGACTTGGCAGAGTCTCAGGAGTATTCGTCACCAAACCTTTGATGTAGGGTCGGGTAGAGGTGAGCTGCTCCAAATGGCAGCGTCCGAGCCCCTGTACGATTACCGTCACGTTTCCATCACCTCCGGGGAGATCCAAAACACGTACGATGCGTGCAAACACACCGGTGTCATAAAGATCCTTAAATGAGGGATTATCCACTTCCTGCTTTTTCTGGCAGAACACGCAGAAGAGTGTATCTGGTTTCTTCTCGAGTCTCTTGATGAGATTGAGACTCTGCTGTCTTCCTATGAGAATTGGGGTGACCACAGCTGGGAAAAGAATCAGGTTTCGCGTGGCCAATATAGGATATTCACCGTCATTCCCTCCTTCGAAGAGTTTCACGATGTCACCTTCATAGTCGGCAATCATTGAGAATGACGTTGTATTGTCGTTTTTGCTCATAATATATTATCCTTATTCCTTATTATATTAAATAGGCTGCAAAGTTACGCCTTTTTTTTCACATACCGAAACGAAAGGCATTTTATTTGCATTCTTTGACATGAAAGATTGCCGTTGTAGATAAAACAAGGAGGATGTGCCACTTCCGGCACACCCTCCTCTATATTAACCTAAATATAATGAAAAGTATACTATGTCATATCTTGGGGTGATTACATGATGCAAAGACCGCAAATTAAAAGGGTGGCTGCCAACAACCAGTTGATGATTTCGTTCATTTTCATTTAATTTTTTGATTTAACATACGTTCTTTGAAAACAGTTGATTACTGATTCCGATGCAAAAGTAATCCCTTTTGACTTAATGTTCTTCATTTTTCCATAATTTCAGCCTGACTTGTTGCGACACTGCCCCTATATTGCGACAAATCGGATGAGCACCTTTTAATTTTGTCGCAGCGCCCTTTCTGATGTTGCGAAATGAATAAGGATAATGTCTGGATTTGTATTTAAAAAGTGCTTTTACAGAAGTTTTGGCTTTTTTTCTTTGAAAAGTTTGTGTTTATTAAAAATTTTTTTTAATTTTGCGTTCACTAATAGCAATTACACAACTTAAATATTTTAAGCTTATGACACAAATTACGGGGCACATCTCCCAGATTATCGGACCGGTTATCGACGTGTTCTTCGATACCAAAGGCCTGGAGGCGGAGAAAGTGTTGCCCAAAATCCATGAGGCTTTGAAGGTGAATCGTCCCAACGGAAGCGAAATGATCATCGAGGTGCAGCAGCATATCGGTGAAGATACGGTTCGTTGTGTGGCAATGGACAACACCGATGGCCTTCAGCGTGGAATCGAGGCGGTACCATTAGGCTCGCCAATCCTGATGCCTGCGGGCGATCAGATTAAAGGTCGAATGCTGAACGTGATTGGACAGCCTATCGACGGTATGAAACAACTTGACATGGAGGGCGGTTATCCCATCCATCGCGAGGCACCGAAGTTTGAGGAACTCTCCACCACCAAGGAGGTTCTTACCACGGGTATCAAGGTGATTGACCTGCTGGAGCCTTACATGAAGGGTGGTAAGATCGGACTCTTTGGTGGAGCCGGTGTGGGTAAGACCGTGCTCATCATGGAGCTTATCAACAACATCGCCAAGGGTCACAACGGATTCTCTGTCTTTGCCGGAGTAGGAGAGCGTACCCGTGAGGGTAACGACCTGATTCGTGAAATGATTGAGAGCGGTGTGGTGCGCTATGGTGAAAAATTCAAACAGGCCATGGCTGAAGGCAAATGGGATCTTTCACTTGTTGACCCCGAAGAACTGAAGAAGAGCCAGGCTACGCTTGTCTATGGTCAGATGAACGAGCCTCCTGGAGCACGTGCCTCAGTAGCCCTTTCCGGCCTTACCGTTGCTGAAGCCTTCCGTGATGGTGGAGGTAAGGACGGCGGTTCTGCCGATATCCTGTTCTTTATCGACAACATTTTCCGCTTCACCCAGGCTGGTTCTGAAGTATCCGCACTTCTTGGCCGTATGCCGTCAGCCGTAGGTTATCAGCCTACGTTGGCTTCTGAAATGGGTACGATGCAGGAGCGTATTACTTCTACGAAGAAAGGTTCTATTACCTCCGTACAGGCTGTCTATGTGCCTGCCGACGACTTGACTGACCCTGCTCCTGCAACGACGTTCACCCATCTGGATGCCACGACGGTGCTTTCCCGTAAGATTACGGAGTTGGGTATCTATCCGGCCGTTGACCCATTGGGAAGTACCTCTCGTATTCTTGATCCGCTGATTGTGGGTAAGGCTCACTACGATTGTGCTCAACGCGTGAAGCAGATCCTGCAGAAATACAACGAGTTGCAGGACATCATCGCCATTCTCGGTATGGACGAACTTTCCGATGAAGACAAACTGATTGTGAACCGTGCACGTCGCGTACAACGTTATCTCTCTCAGCCGTTTACCGTGGCAGAGCAGTTTACCGGCGTAAAGGGTGTAATGGTCAGCATCGAAGACACGATCCGCGGCTTCAATATGATTCTTGACGGTGAGGTTGACTACCTGCCTGAGCAGGCTTTCCTGAACGTGGGAACCATCGAGGACGCTATTGAGAAGGGTAAGAAACTGATGGATGCAGCCAAGGGTTAATCAATTGCTAAAATAGTAAATGAAGCCATGCTAAGATTGAAAATCGTTTCACCCGAAAAGGTCGTCTTCAACGGAGAAGTGGAGAGCGTGACGGTGCCTGGCACTTCAGGCGAATTTGAAATACTGGTTGACCATGCGCCCATCATCTCTTCATTGGAAATAGGTACGGTGACTTATGTCACGAAGGAAGGCCGTTTGTCGCTTCCGGTGAGAGGCGGTTTCGTATCTGTTCAGAAGAATGAGGTTAATGTCTGTGTGGAAGTATGATGGACGTAGACAGGTTTGCTAAACGCTATGCGGGAATTGGACTGCTGCTCATCATCGGTCTGTGGCTAGCGGGCATTCTCATGGCTACTATCTGTCCTGAATGGAAACTGATGTCTCCAATATGGATCAGCACTGCGTTCTGCATGTTCTTCCTGGTTGCTTTTGCTTTCCTTTGGAGATGGATTATGAAGTTTCATCAGGATTCCATAACAACCCTCTATAGTGTAGTATCGGGTTTCCGCATGCTGATGGCATTGTTCACGCTGTTCATTGTCTATCTGGTTGTCGGCCGTTCCGCCATGCTGCCTTATGTAGTGGTGTTCATGGTCTTCTATCTGGTGATGGTGGCTTTCCATTCGGTCTATTTCTCACGGATTACCAACCGACAGTAACTCTTTGTCAAACAAATAATTAGAATCATTACATTAAAGAATAATAAATGAATCGCATCAAGTCAATATTGCTCATTCTCGCTGTGATGTTCATGCCGCTCAATCTATTGGCCGCCGAAGGCAATGGAGAAGAGAAGGGTATAGATATCCCCGAGATTGTGCTTCACCACTTGTCGGATGCCTATGAGTGGCACATTGCGGGAGATGTGAGCATTCCTCTGCCTATCATCGTCAGAAGCAGTGCTACGGGTGAATGGACGTTCTGTACGGAGAAGTCGTTGCCGGGCAATTTCTTCTTTGATGAGTCGCACCATGGCAAAATCTACGAGAAAATGCCAGATGGTACGACCAAGCGTCCGCTTGACCTGAGCCTAACGAAGTCGGTGTGTCAGATTTGGATTGTAGCTATCATCTTGATTGCAGTGTTCCTCTCGGTGTCGCGCTGGTACAAGAAACACGACAGCACAAGTGAGGCTCCCAAGGGATTCGTCGGTGCGATGGAGATGCTCGTGATGTATATTCACGATGACGTGATCAAGGCCTGTGTGGGCGAGAAGCATTACAAGAAATATGCACCTTACCTGCTCACGGTGTTCTTCTTCATCCTCGTGACCAACCTGCTCGGTCTGCTGCCCATCTTCCCAGGTGGAGCCAACGTGACCGGCAATATCAACATCACGTTCTTCCTGGCACTGTGTACGATGCTTTTGGTGAACATCTTCGGCAACAAGGAATACTGGAAGGAAATCTTCTGGCCTGAGGTGCCGTTGTTCCTGAAAGCTTATCCCGCACCTCTCATTCCAGTCATCGAACTGGTCGGTGTCTTCACGAAGCCCTTCGCCCTGATGGTCCGTCTCTTTGCCAACATGATGGCGGGACACGCCATCATCCTGAGTTTCACCTGTGTGATATTCCTCGGTTGGACGATGGGTGTAGGTATGGGACTCGGTCTTAACATCTTCAGCGCAATCATGCTCCTCTTCATGAACTGTGTGGAGTTGCTGGTTGCCTTTGTTCAGGCTTACGTATTCACGCTGCTCTCAGCCGTCTTCATCGGTCTGGCTCATCCTGAGCATCACGAAGCGTAACCATCTAATATAGTAATAATTAAAACAAGAATACAAACAATCAATTTAATAACAATTTAAAAACTTAAAGATTATGATTTCATTATTATTAGCAGCAGAAGGTCTGGGCGCATTAGGATGCGGTCTCGGCGCAGGTATTGCAACAGTAGGTGCAGGTTTGGGTATCGGTAAGATTGGTGGAAGCGCCATGGACGCTATCGCCCGTCAGCCAGAAGCAACCGGCAAGATTCAGACGAACATGATTCTGACCTCCGCATTCGTTGAGGGTGTGGCTCTGTTTGCCGTGGTTGCTTGCGCATTCCTTATTTAATAATAGCGACCTAAAAGGATTATTTGTCTCATCAACAACAATCGCAAATGGATTTACAGAATTTGCCAGCAATACTCACTCCTGACCTGGGACTCCTGTTCTGGATGCTTCTGGCATTTCTCGTCATCTTCTTTGTGCTCGCCAAATTTGGCTTTCCTGTTATCACCAATATGGTGGAAGAGCGTAAAGCCTACATCGACGACAGTCTGAAGAAAGCCCACGAGGCCAACGAGAAACTTGCCAACATTCAGCAAGAAGGGGAGAACCTGCTCAAGGAAGCCCGCGAGCGGCAGCAGCAGATACTCTCTGAGGCTGCACAGACGCGCGATGCTATCGTGGAGCAGGCCCAGTCGAAGGCCCGTGAGGAGAGCTCACGCATCATCACGGAAGCCAAGGCGCAGATTGAGGCCGAGAAGCAGAATGCCATTGCCGACATTCGCAAGCAGGTGGCTGAACTCAGCGTACAGGTGGCCGAGAAGGTGCTCCGCAAGGAACTCTCCACGGATGCCGCTCAGATGAAGTATGTTGATAAGTTGCTGGATGAGGTTTCTTCTAACGTTCAATAAAATAGTAGAGTATGGATATAGGCGTCATTTCCGTTCGCTATGCGCGGGCCCTCCTGAAGAGTGCTGTGCAGACGAAGTGCGATGACCAGGTGTACAGCGACATGGCCACATTGGCTAAGTCGTTTGTGGACGTGCCACAGCTGCGCACCACCATCAATAACCCCACCATCTCACAGGAATCCAAGCGGCAGTTGCTCGTCACGGCCTGTGGACCCTCAGCCACACCGCTCACCAAACGGTTTGTGGACCTTGTGCTCAAGGAGGGTAGGGAGTCGTTCATGGTATTCATCGCATCATCCTACATCACCCTCTACCGGAAACAGAAGAACATTATCCATGGCCGGCTTATCACCGCTACGACCGTCAGTCCTGAGACCGAGCAGAAGATGCGCAGCATCGTAGAGTCGAAGACTCAGGGCACGGTGGAATTTCTCACGGAGGTGAATCCCGACATCATTGGCGGATTCATCCTTGAGTACGACACTTACAGAATGGATGCCAGCGTACAGTCTCAGCTACGTAACATCCTGAAGAACTTGAAATAAAACAGTAAATAATCAGAATGGACAAGATAAAACCAAGCGAAGTATCAGAGGTACTGCTTCAGCAACTCAATAGTCTGGGCACTGAGCAGAACTTCGACGAAGTGGGTACCGTACTCACCGTGAGCGACGGCGTGGCTCGTATCTATGGTCTGCGCAATGCAGAGGCCAACGAGTTGCTGGAGTTCGAGAACGGCACTATGGCTATCGTGATGAACCTCGAGGAGGACAATGTGGGCTGCGTGCTCCTGGGTCCTACCAGCGGTATCAAGGAAGGCCAGGTGGTGAAGCGTACCAAGCGTATTGCTTCCATCCGCGTGAACGACAACATGCTCGGACGCGTCATCAATCCGCTCGGAGAGGCCATCGACGGTAAGGGAGACATCGACCTGACCGGCGCTTTCGAAATGCCACTCGACCGCAAGGCTCCGGGTGTTATCTACCGACAGCCCGTGAAGGAACCCCTGCAGACCGGACTGAAGGCCGTTGACTCAATGATTCCCATCGGCCGCGGACAGCGTGAGTTGATTATCGGTGACCGCCAGACGGGTAAGACCGCCATTGCCGTCGATACCATCATCAACCAGAAGAGTTTCTATGAGGCAGGCAAGCCTGTGTATTGTATTTATGTGGCCATCGGCCAGAAGGCTTCCACCGTGGCAGCCCTTGTGGCTAACCTCAAGGAGCACGGTGCGCTGCCTTACACAATTATCGTCAGCGCCACGGCTGCTGATCCTGCTGCCATGCAGTACTACGCACCCTTTGCCGGTGCTGCCATCGGTGAGTATTTCCGCGACCGTGGAGAATCTGCCCTTGTGGTGTATGACGACCTCTCCAAGCAGGCCGTAGCCTATCGTGAGGTGTCGCTCATCCTCCGCCGTCCTTCAGGACGTGAGGCCTATCCCGGCGACGTGTTCTACCTCCACAGCCGTCTGCTCGAGCGTGCTGCCCGTATCAATGACCAGCAGGAAGTGGCAGAATCCATGAACGACCTGCCAGAGTGTCTGAAAGGCCATGTCAAGGGAGGCGGTTCACTAACGGCTCTTCCTATCATTGAGACACAGGCAGGCGACGTTTCGGCTTATATCCCCACGAACGTGATTTCCATCACCGACGGTCAGATTTATCTGGAAACCGACCTCTTCAATCAGGGCTTCCGTCCCGCCATCAACGTGGGTATTTCGGTGAGCCGTGTGGGTGGTTCGGCACAGATCAAGTCTATGAAGAAAGTGGCCGGTACGCTCAAAATCGACCAGGCTCAATATCGTGAGTTGGAGGCCTTCTCCAAGTTCTCATCCGATATGGATGCCGTGACCGCCATGACGCTCGACCGCGGACGTAAGAACAACCAGTTGCTCATTCAGCCACAGTACAGCCCGATGCCCGTAGGCGAGCAGATTGCCATCCTTTATTGCGGAACCCACGGACTGATGGCCGATGTGCCCGTTGATAAGGTTCGCGAATGTCAGGACACCTTCCTCGACAAGATGCGTTCTGCCCATCCCGAGGCCATTGCCACATTGGCAAGCGGAAAGATCGACGATGAGGTGATGAAGACCATCGAGACGACGATGTCCGACATTGCCGAAACGTATAAAAAGTAATAGCCTATGCCGAGTCTGAAAGAGATTAAAGGCCGTATTGCCTCAGTCAACAGCACGCGCAAGATCACCTCTGCCATGAAGATGGTGGCTTCATCCAAGCTCCATCATGCACAGGTGGCCATTGAGAACATGCTGCCCTATGAGGAGATGCTCGAGCACATCCTGAAGACCTTCCTGGCTTCAGATGCTGAACTCCGCAGCACTTTCCTTCAGGAACGCCCTGTCAAGCGCGTGGCCTTGATTGTCTATTCCAGCAACTCCTCGCTTTGCGGTGGTTTCAATGCCAACGTTATCAAGGAGATGCAGAAGACACTCGACCAGTACGAGCATCTCGGCAAGGATAATATCATTATTTATCCCATTGGCCGCAAGGTTGCCGAGAAGGTGACGAAACTCGGTTATAAGTCCGCAGGCAATTTCGTGGCATTGGCTGACAAGCCCAACGTGGATGGCTGCATCAACATCGCTCAGGAACTCGGAACTATGTATTCCAAGGGGGAAGTTGATCGCGTGGAGATGATCTACCACCACTTCAAGAGTGCCGGATCACAGATTCTCACGCACAAGACTTTCCTGCCCATCGACATTGAGACTGAGCTCAATGCCGACAAAGAGCGTGACCTCACCTCAAACGTGGCTACGCGCGAGGCTGTGGAATACCTAAGGAACCGCGACCGTCAACAAACGGCCAAAGAGCAGCAGGCTGCCAAGCCGCTCAATGATAATTACATCGTAGAGCCCGACTTGAACTCCGTGCTGAACAAGCTTGTGCCGAAACTGGCACACCTGATGCTCTACACCGCATTGCTCGACTCTGTTGCCTCCGAGCATGCCGCCCGTATGGTGGCTATGCAGACGGCTACCGACAATGCCGATGAATTGTTGCGCGACCTCAACCTGCAGTACAACAAGAGTCGTCAGCAGGCTATTACCAATGAACTTCTCGACATCGTGGGAGGCTCCCAAAACTAACTCCTTCCACCTGTCATCAACTATTAAGCGGCTGTCTTCCACAAAAGGAAAGCAGCCGCTTTTTCAGATAGTTGATTCAGGAGTTTACATCTTAATCTTCACACTCTTTGAGCCAATCTTTACGATGGCGATTTCTCCGCGTTGCAAGTTGGTGGAGATGGAAGCCTGACCGTCCTTCATCGTGGCAGAGCCAAACATCTTGCCGTCAGCAGTATATACGGTCAAGGGGAGTCCGTTTTGTTCACCCCTTACGGTAATGTTTCCGTCCTTGGCAGAAATCAGCATGGGGATGCTCTCCGCAATGGCCTTGGCTGAAGAAGTAGAAGGTGTGGTCTCTGTAAATACGGCATCCGTCCATACCAAAGTGGCTGTGGCTACATCAGAGTTTGTATATCCCGACTTGGTGGAATAAACGCTGATTTCATAGGTGGCAGAGAGGTCTATGTAGCTATCGTAGAATTTCTTGATATCAACATCCTTAATCACGCTTATGAATTCCACACCCTCTGTTTCACAAGAGAATGTCAGCTTCTTATTGGCATAACTGATGCTGGGTGTGGCGCATTTCTTCTCTTCAGGCTGCGTGCTGCTGCCAGGTTCTCCTTCTTCGACAAACAGGAATTTGTTCCAGCAATCAGTTGATTTGTATTTATCAGTAGTGCCTTTGGGTACATATAGGGTGACATTATAGAAAACGTCGTCAGGAAAGCACAAACCATCTATATAACAAGGATTCTGCATTTTAGAAATCACGGAGGTCAGGCCGGTGCAATTCTGGAAAGCATAGTATCCTATGCTGGTTACAGAATTGGGGATGGTAATGGAAGTCAGGCCGACGCAATAAGAGAAAGCCCATTTTCCGATAGTGGTCACAGAATAGGGGATGGTGATGGAGGTCAGGTAGATGCAGCTAAGGAAAGCCCCCTCTCCTATATTGGTTACTGAATTGGGAATATTGATGTGGGTCAGGCCGTAGCATTCAGAGAACGCAGTGGCTCCAATGGTGGTCACTGAATTGGGGATGGTCACGGAGGTCAGGTCGCTACAATGATAGAAAGCACGCTCTCCGATGCTGGTTACTTTCCTCGTTCTGCCCATATAGGTTGCTTCCTCGGGGATGTTAACTGTTCCAGAGTATGACCCGAGATTATAATCCTTATATGTGACTTCCAGCTCCGTACCATTGTTATAGTAATTGTAATAAATGGTGACGCCATCTTCATTCTCTACGGCGATGTTATACGCACTGGCGAGCAAGGGAAGGGCCAGCAATAATGTGGATAAGAAAAGTTTCTTCATATTGTTTGTATTTTTAGATTGTTATTATTTCGATTCAGATAAATACAAAAAAGAACGTGGACTAATTACTTCGTCTACGCTATCAAGGTATCGCCAAACACCATGCACACATCTACGAGTAAGAGCCCACGCCGAATCGACGTGAGCATTAACTGTTACTCTTGTGTGCTTCTTAAATTTGGCGATTTTAGATAGCAAGAATAAAGCTAACGCTTCATCTATATGTTCTTTTGTCTGTTATGTTACCATACGCATTCTATTTGGTTTCGATGGCAAAGATAAACAATATTTTGGAAACAAAGCGCTTTCTGCTTGCGAAATTATAAAAAAGTTACTTTACTTTGTGATGTGTTGAAGTGCAATGGATGAAGTTTTGGGGGTGTAGGGTGTAGGGTGTGTACCCTTTTTCTATAAACTTTATTATTTTTCATACGCGCGAAAACCTTAGATTATTATGTTTTATAAAAAGTTGCAGAAAAAGGGTACACACCCTACACCCTACACCCTTTTATCTTAAAAATCGCATTTTGACTTTTGGGCGGATGATACTTTGCCTTCGGGCGGATGATGTTTTGGAGTCGGGCGGATGATACTTTGAAGGGCAGCGGATGATGTTTTGGCTGTGGTCGGATGATATTTACATACGCGAAAAAATGATTTTTACCTCATATACCTACTACTTTTGATGTAACGCATTGGGTTTTAATAGGTTATTGGTAGGAGGTAAGGCTTTTTTACCTACTACAATCCTACTACCGAACCCTATACTTTTCGGCATTTTCGTAATTTTTCTTTCAAAAATAGGCTTTAATCGGAAACAAAACTTCCACCCATTGGAAAGGTTGTTTCTATCCATTGGAAACAGTGCTTCTGACCATTGGAAAGAATGCTTCCAGACTTTGGAAACAAATTGCGCAGATAATGATGGAGTTCTCCCTTTTTGTTATGCAAAAAGTTTGAGCCAGATGCGGCGATAGAAGGCGAGCAGATAACGGCGAATAGGGAAGAGGCGGGTCCAGAACCAGGAGTAGATGCGCCATTTCAAGCCGTCGGTGCGGTCGAGAGTTTCGCGACCCTTACGGTAGAATCCGATGACTGCTCCCTGAACATCCTTCAGCTTGCATTGCTCTGTGCCTAAGTTGCCGTCACCTCGAAGAACTACATCTTCACCTTGGATGGAAATGATACGATGAAGTACGAAATGCTTGGGGCCAACTTCGGCAAGTACGGGGTCACCGACCTTGGGATTAACGGGCTTGGTGAGCAGTGCCTTATCGCGTCCGTCTTCCAGAAAGGGGCGCATGCTGAAACCTTTCAGACGAAGGGTCACGGTATGGCCTTCGTTGAGCATCTTCACAATTTCCGGCAGCAGGATGGCATTGGGAAACTGAACTTCATTGATTTTGATATCGTCAGTCATTTGAAGAGTCGGGTGTTTAGTTCTTGGCAATGGCAGCATGACAGACACGGGCTGCCTCTTCGTTTGGCAGACAGTGGAGCGTGTAGATGCCCACGCGCTCGATAACGCGGGTCACGTTGTTGCAGATGGCATTGAAGATGTCCTTGTCCCACTTCATGGAGGAGCAGGAGGGTAGGAAAGAGGCAAAGGCTTCTATAGGAGGCAATTTCTCGATGCTGTTTTCCTGTGCACGATCAATGCGGGTGACGGCTCCCAGACGTGCTTTCACATTGCGGTAGCAAGGAGTCTTTCCGCTCCAGGGACTTCCGTAGATGAAGCATTCATCGTCAATAATGCGTACAATGGGGTTGTCATCGTTCATCAGATCACAACCGGGAATGTAGCGCAGCCACATGCTTACCTGGGTGCTCTTGCCCGTTCCACTCTTGGCGATGAAGGCATAGCCGTAGCCGTTCTGCCTGACCAGTGAGGCATGGATGAGAAGCGTTTGCTGGAGGCTGCCGGCAAATGCGAAGATGAGCATCATTGCGTTGTTGAGTCCGAAGCAGCGCATATTGTAGTTGCCATTGAGGGCCACACGGCAATCGGAGAAATCCTTGTTCGACTGGAGCAGACAGCAGTCGGCCCCGTTGATGTCCTTGATGATATACTGGTAGCCGCCATCCGGCAAGCGGTCCACGATGGTATCACCATTACCCGTATCAAACTTCCCGATACGTTCGCGACCTTCGCCCTTGATGGCAGGCAGCGCGTCATCAACAGTTAGTTGAAAGAAGCATTTGTCGTCGGGAAATTCATTTACGCGGAAAGGCTCAAACGATGGAAGGAGCCTCATGCTGTTATAGCGAGACTCCTTGAATATGATGCTAACATTGAAATCGGCAATGCGAAACTTGTTGATGTTGTCCATCGGCAATGCTTTAGTTCTTGGGTTGACGCGCTCCGCCTTTGGCTTCCTTCCGTTGCTTTTTGGCCGCCTTCTTGGCCTCTTTCTTCGTCATCTTCTCTTCATCACCATTCTGATTTGCATTGGGTTCAATACACTTAAACCTGAACTGGTCTTGCGTGAGATGCTTCACGTTGAAATTGCCCTTCTTGGTGTATTTGGCCGAAAGCTTGGCGTATTTCTTATAGACTTTCTTCTCCTTTGGAGAGAAACAGATGATACAAGTGCGGTTAGGCATTCCATGATCTGCGAGGTAGTCGCGTAGCTGATAGGAATAGTTGTCACGACTTACAAGGAAGTCGTTCTTTTCGTTGAGCCATGCGCTGTCAAGCACCTGTATGTCAGTGAAATAAACCGTAGAATCGTTGAAACTGGCAGCAAAGCCGAAAGCATAAGTCTTGACCATTTTGTTCTTAGCCTGTGACTGCAGACCGATGCAGAACAAAAGGGTCAGAATGAATCCTGAAATAATAATTCTTTTCACGCTATGATATCAAATAGTTATATTTATATGTAGCCGACCTATTGTCCAAGATAGGTCTTGAGCATTTTGCTCTTGGTGTTGTGACGGAGGCGGCGGATGGCTTTCTCCTTAATCTGACGTACACGCTCACGGGTGAGTCCAAAACGCTCGCCGATTTCCTCAAGCGTCATCTCCGGCTGTCCGATGCCGAAGAAGCATTCGATGATGTTGCGCTCGCGCTCATTGAGTAATGTCAGCGCGCGTGAGATTTCATCACGCAGGGATTCCATCACCAAGGTGCGGTCGGCCATGGGAGCATCATCATTGATCATGATGTCGAGCAGGCTGTTGTCCTCGCCTTCCACGAATGGAGCATCCACACTGATATGGCGGCCGTTCACCTTCATGGCATCGATGATCTTGTCCTCAGGGAGGTCAATCTTCTCTGCAATCTCATCCACGCTGGGACGGCGCTCATGCTCCTGCTCAAACTTATTGAGCACGCGTTTGATCTTGCTTACCGAACCCACCTGATTGAGAGGCAGGCGCACGATGCGGCTCTGCTCTGCGATAGCCTGAAGGATACTCTGGCGAATCCACCACACGGCATAGGAGATGAACTTGAAACCGCGGGTCTCATCGAACTTCTCTGCAGCCTTGATAAGACCGAGATTACCCTCGTTGATGAGGTCGGGTAGGGACAGTCCCTGATTCTGGTACTGCTTTGCTACTGAGACAACAAATCGCAGATTGGCCTTTGTGAGTTTCTCCAGCGCCTTGCGGTCACCTTTGCGGATTCGCTGTGCCAACTCCACCTCCTCATCCACGGTGAGCAGGTCTTCATGGCCTATTTCCTGTAAATACTTATCGAGAGAAGCACTCTCGCGGTTGGTAATGGATTTGCTGATTTTTAATTGTCTCATGAAGCAATAGATTTTAAAGCAAGCGCAAAAATACAACTTTTTGTTTGAAAACCAAAAGTTTTTGGGATTTATTTACAAAAAAACGGGCAATCTGTATAGATTACCCGCTTTTTCTTAGTATTTAAATCCGTTTTTTTACTTACCTTCTTCCAAAGGAACAGCATAGTATGCCTTCTTACCCGTAGAGAAGACTCCCTGGATAAAGAGCACAGGCTCCTTGCTGGTGGAGGCTGCCTTAACGGCTTCCTGAAGTTGCTCGATGGTCTTCATGGGCTCGTCGTTTACTTTCTGGATGATGAATCCCTTGGGAACGCCTGCATTCTTCAATGCACCACTGTTCACCTTGATAACTTCCAGACCGTAGCTGATGTTCAGTTGTTCCTTCTGCTCCTTGGTCACTTCGCGGAAGTTGCCGCCCAGTACGTCAAGGTCAGCGGTCTTCACCACATTGGTGTTGCCCTGGGCATTCTTCAACGTGACAGTAGCAGTCTTCTTGGACTTATCGCGCAGGTATGTGATAGTCACCTTGTCACCGGGGCGCTTGTTGGTGAGATACTCCTGAAGCTCAGCCATCTTGGTGAGAGGCTTGCCGTCGATGGCTGTGATTACGTCACCTTTCTTCAGTCCGGCTGCAGCTCCGGCACCATCCTCGACAACCTCAGCCACATAGATACCGTTCACGGTTCCAAAGTCGGGCACTTCCTTGCCTTGCTGCTTCAGACCGTCGGTGTAGTTGTTGAGGTCACTACCACTAATGCCGATCAATGCACGCTGTACGGTGCCGTAGGTCTTCAGGTCGCTAACCACCTTGTTCATGATAGAGGTGGGGATAGCGAATCCGTAGCCACTGTAACTACCCGTCTCAGAATAAAGCATCGAGTTGATGCCAACCAATTCACCGCTTGTGTTTACAAGGGCACCTCCAGAGTTACCACGGTTGATGGCAGCGTCAGTCTGGATGAAGCTCTGCACAGCATTGCCACCGCTTCCAACTGAACGTGCCTTGGCACTCACGATACCAGCTGTTACAGTAGTACCGATAGAGAAGGGATTACCGATAGCAATTACCCATTCGCCAATACGCAGTTTCTGGCTGTCACCGATGGCGATGGCCGGAAGGTCCTTGCCGCTGACCTTGATAAGGGCGAGGTCAGTACTGGCGTCAAGACCGATGACCTTAGCTGAGAATTCGCGGTTATCTGTCAAAATAACAGTTATTTCATCAGCACCTTCCACCACATGGTTATTGGTAACGATATAACCATCATTTGATATGATAACACCCGAACCGGAACCTTGCTTCTTCGGGGTCTGAACCTGCTGTCTGCGTCTGCCGTTATTTCCTTGTCCACGCTGTCCGAAGAAACCGAACGGATCAAAGAAATCGCTAAATGGATCTTCTACCTCAACGGTCTGTGTCTTTGAATTCTGTACCACACGGACGGTCACCACAGAAGGCAGGGCCTTGTCGGTGGCATAAGTAAGGTCTACGGGTTGTCCTGCTGCAGGAGCTGGAGCACTTGCTGCGAATGGGGCCTTAACAGCATAAACTTTGGCAAATGATGCTGCAGAGAAAGCAATGGCTACAATGCAGCTTGCATAAACAAGATAGTTCTTTACATTCTTCATATTCTTTCTGCTTTTTTGTTTGAATTTCTGTTTATTACTTGTCCGATGTTTTCGAACTTTGTTTTTGACGGTTGCAAAAATAGGCGCAAAAATTGTTAATCTGACAATTTGTCGCGTTGTTTTGTCCACTTTTAACACTATAAAAGCGTCAATTAAAAGATATTTGCGAGAGAAAGTCGGTTTTTTACATTCATTTAAGGAAAATATTTTGTACTTTTGCACCTTGAAAGCAGTGTTCTGGTCTGTCGCTGGTCTTCGCGCGCATCATCTATGAAAGATGAATGTACGGCGTTGACGGGAGGAAAGTCCGGGCAGCAGAGGACATCCCACTTCCGAAAGTAGAAGCTGTTGGTGACAGCAGGTGTCGGCAGAAGAAAATAACCGCCCGCAAGGGTAAGGGTGAGAAGGTGGTGTAAGAGACCACCAGCCGCCGGGTGATCGGCGGGCTGTGCCATCTGGGAGCTGCAAGTTCGCGTAAACCATTGCCTGAAGGTTGTCCGCCTGAATCCGGTAACTCTCCTTAGGAGAAAGTGCTTGATGCAATGGAGGGTAGAATGCTTGAGCCTTGGGGTGACCCATGGCCTAGATAAATGGCAGACATTAAAACAGAACCCGGCTTACGGGGGCACTGCTTTCTTTTTTATAATAATATGCAACTTTAACCGTTATAGATACATAAATATGGAGATACCTGATTTCATGCAATACAGCAATAAGTTCACCAAGGGTGAATTTGTTGAGAAGATTTCCCGCATAGCCAAACGTGCCGGTGCGAAACTTGTCTATGCGGCCCTTATCCTCTTTTATACGCTTCAGAGTGACAAGGTGAGTGTTAAGGAGAAGGCCATCATTATTGGAGCCTTGGGCTATCTGATCAGTCCGCTCGACGTGATTCCTGATGCCATTCCAATCGCAGGACTGACAGACGATCTCGGCGTGCTTATTTTTGTGCTGCAGAAAGTTTGGGGTGAAGTGAGTGATGACGTGAAGGCAAAGGCAAAGGCCAAACTATCACAATGGTTTGATGATGACGAGATTCTCGAAATCAACGACCTTTTCAAGGACGAACAATCTTAACGGATTTCTTTCTACGTATTATTAATTCTTGCGACGGAATTCGGCGCAAGTGATAGCCGTGGCTATTGCTACATTCAGACTTTCGGCTGTGGGGCGTTCGGCGGGATAGGATGGTATCAGCAGCCGCTTCGTCACACAACGTTCCACTTGCTCGGAAATGCCATTCCCCTCATTACCCATAATGATAATCCCTGACGGTGAAAGCTTTTCAGCATAAAGGTTGCGGCCGTCGAGAAATGTTCCGTAAACGGGAACTGTGTTCTGAAGTTGTTTCAGGTATTCTGCCAGATTGGTGTAGTGAAGCTTTACCCTTGCTATGCTTCCCATGGTGGCTTGTACAACCTTCGGACTATAGGCATCTGCTGTTCCTTGATTACATAGGATGTGCTCAATGCCGAACCAGTCGGCCAACCGGATAATGGTGCCTAAGTTCCCAGGATCTTGAACATCGTCGAGTGCCAACGTGAGACGGTCGCGTAGTTGTTCGACAGGTAATTCTTCTATTTCCGGAAGTTCGAAAAGAGCCAACACATCCTGCGGATGCTGAAGGAAACTTACTTTCCGTATTTCATCTTCCGTTACCACTACATCCTCTGAAATCTTTTTCTCTTTGTACCATTCACTGGTGGCAATGATACGTTGAGGAGCCATCAGGGCCATCAAGTCACCAACAACCTTAGGTCCTTCAGCCACAAACAGCTTTTCACGCTTGCGGTACTTCTTTTGTTCGAGACTCTTTATGAGTTTTATGAGATTTTTACTGATCATCGGCTACAAAAGTACAAAAATTATATTACCTTTGCAACGAAATTTCCGTTAAAGTGAAGAATAAACTATCCATATTGCTGATACTGACGGTTGTTGTTGCGTTGCTGAATGCTTGTTCGGCAGGAAAGTTCGTACCCGATGGTCAGTATATGCTTCATAAGGTGGAAATCCGTAGTGAAGAGCCAGGTCTTGATCCTGCTTCACTTGAGCCATATATCCGGCAGAAAGGCAATTCCAAGTGGTTCTCCCTGTTCAAGGTTCCGCTCGGAATGTACTCCCTCTCCGGACGTGACACGACAAAATGGCTTAACCGTACGCTTCAGAATATCGGCGAAGCACCTGTTATCTTCGATACGCTTCAGGCCCGCCTCACCAGTGAAGACCTCCGTCAAGCCCTCCAGAATATGGGTTACATGAATGCTCAGGTTGATGTGGATACCTATACACGTCGTCATAAACTTGATGTGGTCTATACGTTGAAGCCAGGCATTCCTTATTTAATTAAGGACATCACTTACGATATTGCTGACGACTCTATTGCAAAGTTGCTAGATGAACCCGCGTTCCGCAAGAATGCCCTTCAAGCCGGAAGCAAGTTCACCGTTAATACACTTGACCAGGAACGCAAACGTATCACGCAGTTTCTAAACAACCAGGGCTATTACCGTTTTCATAAAGACTTTATTCGCTATACTGCCGATACGATCCGCGGCGAGAAAGATATTTCGCTTACTCTTCATCTACAGAAATATCGTGCAAACAGTAATGCGGAAGAGATACTCCATCCGCGTTATTATATAAGAAAGGTGAACTATCTTAGTGAAGATTCTACCAAACTGCCACTTAGAAGGCGAGTCTTACGTGACAACACATGGGTAGAGGAGGGGAAACCTTTCTGCATGGACAATCTGCAGAAGACCTACAATGCATTAGGACGTCTTGGTGCTCTGAAATACACCAATATACGATTAGCGGAAGTACCCGACACGACACTGTTGGATTGTAATATCCTGCTTAGTCCCAACAAGACCAATTCCATCAGTTTCCAGCCTGAAGGTACGAACACCGCAGGTGACCTCGGGGCAGCACTTTCCGTTACTTACACCAACCGCAATGTGTTCCATGGTTCCGAGACATTTTCCATTGAACTGCGTGGAGCATATGAAGCTATCACCGGATTGGAAGGCTACCAGAATCAGAACTATGTGGAATATAATCTGGAATCCAGTTTGCAGTTTCCCCGTCTACTTGCACCTTTCCTGCCGGCAAAAGTTCGCAAACTCCATTCACAGGCTACTTCGGAATTGAGGGTGGGATGGAACTTGCAGAACCGTCCAGAGTTCCATCGTCGTCTTTTCTCTGCAGCCTGGCGTTATAGGTGGGGAAGTTCCGTGCATAAAAACACAACGTGGAGGTTTGACCTTATTGACCTCAACTATGTCTATATGCCATGGATTTCAGAGACTTTCAAGACCGATTATCTCGATAATGCTAACAGCCGTAATGCTATCCTGCGTTATAACTACGAAGATCTTTTCATTATGAAAGTCGGAGGTGGTATGACCTATAACGATGGCTCCAATGTGCTCCGTACAAGTTTGGAGACAGCAGGAAACTTGCTGCATGGCATCAGTTCGATGAGTCACGCCAGCAAAAACAGTGATGGTCAGTACACACTTTTCAATATTGCATATGCACAATATATAAAAGGTGATATAGATTACACCCATCTCTTTGTGTTCGATTCCCATAATCAACTTGCCCTCCATGGCCGCCTTGGACTGGCTTATCCATATGGGAACTCTACGGTTCTTCCATTTGAGAAGCGTTATTTCTCAGGTGGTGCCAACTCTGTCAGAGGGTGGAGCGTAAGAGGACTTGGCCCTGGCAGCTACAAGGGGACTGACGGACGTATTGACTTCATCAATCAAACCGGTGATATCAAACTGGACCTGAATGCCGAACTGCGTTCCTGGCTTTTCTGGAAAATCTATGGCGCTCTTTTCCTGGATGCAGGAAACATCTGGACTTTCCGTGAATATGAAGAACAGCCAGGCGGACAATTCCGCTTGAATGAATTCTACAAGCAGATAGCCGTTGCTTACGGTTTAGGATTACGGTTCAATTTCGATTATTTCATCGTGCGTTTCGATATGGGCATGAAAGCAATTAACCCTGCCTACGAAACAGACAAAGAACATTGGGCAATCATCCACCCACGCCTCAGTCGCGATTTCTCCTTTCACTTTGCGGTAGGCCTTCCATTCTGACCTTCCACCGTACTTTATCCTCAGTCGCTTCTTCCAAGTGAAGAATGTAGGAAGCCTTTTTAACGAGGTGTCCTTCCGTTCCTATTGTGTCCATCCGCAGGAAATCCCTCACAGTGATGCGGGCTGTAGCCTCATCGCCTGAAGTAACGTCAATCTCTTCGATTTCAATGGTTGCATCTTCTTTATCGCGCAGAATCTTAACGTCTGCCTCATGCACCTGACTGGCAGCATAGCGTAGCCAAACCTGCGAACTGTCAGTGACAAAACGCGAAGCCTTTGAAAACTGCCAGTTAAAATAGTAGAAGGCAAAACTATCCACGGCAGCACGCACCTTATGCTCTCCACGGACAAAGGATGTGGAATCGCAACTTAACAGCATAAATGCCGTAACTATGATGGCTAGAAGATATTTTAAATTCATATAAAATTCTTAAAAGTGATGCAAAGGTAACCAATTTTCTTGGTATTCAGTGCAATTTTACTTACTTTTGCATCAAAATAACAACTAAAATGCTGAAATTTATATCCTTCGGGAGCGGCAGTAGTGGAAACTGCTACTATCTGTTCACCGAAAGGGATGGCTTAATCATAGACTCCGGAATAGGAATAAGAGCACTGAAAAAAGGATTTCACGATCACGGTCTGCAAATAACCGACGTGAAACATGTGCTTGTCACTCATGACCACGCTGACCATGTGAAGAGTGTAGGCGTCGTGAGCAATGATTTTAATCTGCCCGTCTATACAACCCATGCCGTTCATGTCGGAATCGACCGCAACTATTGCGTTGCCCGCAAGATATCTCCCGAAAATGCCCAGGTCTTTGAGAAAGGAACAACTTTCACACTTGGCGACTTCACCGTAACTTCATTTGATGTTCCGCACGACAGTTCCGACTGCATGGGCTATTGTATTGAGGCTTGCGGTGTGACTTTCTGTCTCATAACCGATGCCGGGCAAATCACTGACGAAATCAAACCCTTCATCAGCCGAGCCAACTATCTTGTCATCGAGGCCAACCACGATGAGGAGATGCTGCAGTCGGGCCCTTATCCGCAGTACCTGAAAGACCGCGTGCACAGCCAGAAAGGGCATCTTTCTAACAAGGAATGCGCCATCGCTCTAGCAGAGAATGCCACACCCGAACTACGTCATGTATGGCTTTGTCACCTCAGTGAGGAAAACAATCATCCGGAATTAGCTCGCAAGACGGTGGAGATGGTTCTTCAAAGTTACGGCATCGTGCCGGGAAAGGATTTCTTGCTCGACGTGCTAAAACGCAAGGTGCCCAGTGAAGTCTTTGAGTTGATCTGATCATTTCTCCACAGACATTCATCCACAGCAATCATTTGTGCAAACCATATGCACAATTTGTGCGCTTCATCCGCACATTTTGTGCAAGCTATTTGCACACTTTGTGCACCTTATCTGCACAAGTGGCGAACTATATAAACAGCAGCTTATGGTATGGATTCTTAATGCACAATTCAAAATAAATAGATATTTATTTGGTTTTTTAAGCAGATCTTTGTACCTTTGCACCCGCTCTTACGAGATAGGAGCATAAAATTCAAACCTCAATAAACAAAAAAATTAAAGAAAATGGCAACAAAAATCAGATTGCAACGCGGCGGCCGCAAAGGTTATGCTGTTTATCGCATCGTTATTGCAGACGTTCGCGCACCACGTGATGGTAAATTTACTGAAAAGATTGGTACTTACAATCCAAACACCAATCCCGCCACAGTAGATTTGAATTTCGACCGTGCCCTCTATTGGGTAGAAGTTGGCGCACAGCCCACTGACACTGTTCGTAACATCCTCAAGAACGAGGGCGTTTACCTAATGAAGCATCTCCGCGGAGGTGTGAAGAAAGGTGCTTTCGACGAGGCTGCTGCACAGAAGAAGTTCGATGCCTGGAAAGCAGATAAGCAGAAGGGACTCGAAGCTGTAGCCGCAAGTGAGAGCAAGGCCAAGAAGGATGCTGCCGCCAAGGAACTGGAGGCAGAGAAGAAGGTGAATGAAGCCATCGCCAAGAAGGTAGCCGACAAGAAGGCTGCAGAGGCTGCTGCTAAGGCAGAGGCTGAAGCTGCTAAGGCTGCTGAAGAGGCTGCCGCCGAAGCTCCCGCAGAGGAAGCTGCTGCTGAAGCTCCTGCAGAGGCTTAATCACTTGCTTCAAAAACAAGTAAGAAATTACCAGGGATGGATGTTATGGCATCCGTCCCTTTTTTCATTCACTTATGCATATTGTTGAGATTCCTTCTTTTTTCCCTCCCTATGGAGGTGAGTTTTGTTTGGAGCAGGCAAAGGCGCTACAAGCATTAGGTCATCGTGTGGCGATTGTCAGCAATGTGCAGCTTTCTGTAAAGAAGAGCCTGAGTGAATTTGTAAAGCTCCCTTACAGTCACCATTATAAAAAGTTGGACGATGTAACAGTCTATCAATCTTATATGCGTGGCATTCCAAAGTGTTTCAGGTTGAATGCGAAGCGCTGGATCCGCATCGTTAAAAAAATGTTTGATGAGTATGTTGCTGAAAACGGTAAGCCTGATATCATCCATGCTCATTGTTGTAAATGGGCTGGCTATGCAGCCATGCAACTCAGCGAGGTTTATGGCATACCATATATTATTACGGAACATCTCTCAAAGATGATTTACGAACAGGAGTTCGGGCCTGGATATAAGGATATTTGGCTGATGCCGATGCTTCGTGAAGCCTATGAGCATGCCGACTGCGTGGTTACTGTTTCGGAAGAACTTGTTGAGAGCTTATCACCGCTTTTCGGGAATAATTACCGTTGGAAATATATTCCCAATATGGTTGATACAGATTTCTTTGAGTACCGTGAACGTCAACCTGATGAGCGTGGATTCCGGTTCTGCTGTCTGGCCAATTTCTGGCCCTTGAAGGGATATGATGTTCTGCTTGATGCCTTTGATCAACTCCCCGATGGTACCACCTTGGATATTGCCGGCGGTGGAACAGATGGCAAATCATGCCGCCAATTGATAGATGCTCATCAACGTCATCAAGATGTGCATTCGCACGGTCGCCTTTCCCGCCTGGAAGTACGTGAATTACTCTATAATAGTGATGCTTTGGTGCTTGCTAGCAAGAGCGAGGTTCAACCGCTGAGTCTGATGGAGGCCATGAGTACAGGCATACCCGTTGTAGCAACGGAAGTAACTCCCCGTTCGTTAAGAATAGGTGAAGGTTGTCATATCGTTAAAACCGGTGATGCAGATGCTCTCGCGAAGATGATGGAATCCGTAAGCCGGCAGATAGAATATGACCGTCGGGATGTTTCGGAAGTCATTGCCAAAAAGTTTTCTCCCAAGGCTGTTGCCTTGGAATTGGAACAGTTGTTCCTATCTGTTGTTGAAGGTTAAAGACGCTTTAGGGAAACGGCTAATTTTCTAGTTAAAAGCGCAATACTCCACGTCAGTTCGTTTTTCATGACAGTCTCCACTACGCTAGTTAGGGCTGTCCTTCTGACTTTCCATTCTTTCCCTAATTGAGATGCTTTTGAGGCGAGTGCCTTGTTGTGAGAACGAAACGCGTGCATGTTGAGTGCAAATAGTCTGTGGCTTAGATCCTTTTCAATCTTATCCGTTCGCCTGTAATAGTGTTCTGTAAGATACACTCTCAATGAAGTGGTCTTTGCAATGAAATGGAACTGCTTCTCCTCATCAGACTGATTGGAAATGGAGCCATTACCCATATTATAGTTCAGTGTGACATCAGGTATATAGGCTATATTCCCATTTAAAGCCATAATGAATGAAAGCTGTAGATCTTCGCATCCAAATCCTTGATTACGAAACAGATACTCATCTTTCTGATAGGCTTTCAGAAAAGTCTCCTTACGATAGAGTGATGTACACAAATGGATAACAGGAGTTGAAGTCTGTGTGACGATATCTTCAAGCATCAACTTTCCAGCAGTAATGGCCGAAGTATATGGTTGGGGAGTAGGAGGGAGGATTTCACTGCTGGATTGTGGAATAATCTGCCAGCCAGTATGTACTAAAGTCACTTCTTGATGCTCTTCGAGGACACGTAATTCTTTTTCCAGTTTATGATCATCAATCCAATAGTCGTCACCAGCACAATCTGCAATATATTCTCCTTTGCAGGCCAACAGACAATCGTAATAATTTTCCACAATGCCCTTGTTGGGATGGTTAGCAAGGATTCTTATAATGTCAGGATATTTTTGCTGATACGTTTTACAAATGGCTAAGGTCCCATCCGTAGAACAGTCTTCACCAATGATAATCTCAAAGGGAACATGACACTTCTGGCATAGAATACTATCGAGCGTACGGCTGATAGTATCCTCTTGATTAAAAGTGCAAACGATGACAGAAATCATATTCTCCATATATCTTGGATGATTACAGTCTTCCCAACAGATAAAGCATTATTTTCCGACCATATTTGTGTTTTATCATCTTGCCAAACAGTTTGTATTTTGAAGTGTAATTCTTGTCGGGCAATGGGAACAGGCCTTCTTTCTCCAAACGCTTGAGGCGCTCTTCAAGTTGGTGCTCTGAATGTGTTTTCGTAATAACATTGTAGAGATAATCCATTGTCAGTTGAGCCACACGACGTTGCAAAGCCAATCTTTCTGCGGTTGGAAGCGTCTGTGATAAATGGTTTAGATAGAGAATCACGTGCTCTGTATCCTTGAACTTCTTGGCAAGTGCGCGAGAAGAGTCGTTGTGAGTTACCGATTTGTCGTGCATCCTGTAGAAGTAGGCGAAAGTATCGGTAGCGTAAAGTTTTTCTGCTCTCAGGATTAGCTGAGGTGTAAATTGCTCGTCTTCGCCATATTCTATACCTTCCGTAAAGCGCAGGTCCACGAGTGTTTTTTTCTTGAAAATATAGCAACAGACAGATGCCTTGAGGTTATTGTGCTGCATATACTCGCTGCCGGAAAAAGGTCCATTGAATAAGTATGGCGTATCTACGTCTTCTTCCTCGGTAGTGAAATTAAAAAGCACCATATCTGGTTCATTGTTTCTCACAACGTCAAGAACATGCTCATATCCTGAATCGATGATGGTATCATCAGCGTCAACAAACTGTATAAACTGGCCGTTCGCATTGGTTATGCCTCTGTTTCTGGCAACACTTACGCCATTGTTTGTTTGTCTGACATAAAGAATTCTGTCACGATATTCAAGCAGTTCATTGAGCGGGCTTTCGTCAGACCCGTCATCAACAATAATGATTTCGCGCTCTTCGTCAGCAAGTGTCAAGGCTAAAATACTGTCGAGACATTCGCGTAACATTGTCATTGGCTCATTGTGATATGTTACAATGAAACTGACAAGCGGTTGTTTATTATTCGGTTTGTCGTTGTCCATAATTGGATGTGTCATTTATGCCACAAAGGTACACATTATTTTATAATAAAAGACTGAAAAGAACGTTTATTTTTTGAAGATGGAAAATAAAAGCAAACAAAGCGCATACCAACATGTCTTGAAGTACACCAGCATATTTGGTGGTATTCAAGGTCTTAACATACTTGTGTCGATTGTGCGTACCAAATTGGTGGCCGTTATCTTAGGTCCAGATGGTATGGGCTTGATGTCGCTTTTCAGTTCTACGATTAAGTTTGTTTCCGATTCTACCAATCTCGGCATTGGCACAAGTGCCGTGAGGGATATGTCGGAGGCTTTCGAAAAGAATGACACAAAAATCGATGAGACGGTGATAACTGTCCGCACATGGAGTTTCCTCACGGCTTTAGCAGGAACTCTGCTGTGCATTGTGCTGAGTCCGTTGCTCAATAGGTTCACATTCAGTTGGGGAGACCACATCCTCCATTTCATTCTCCTTTCGCCTGTTGTCGGAATGACGGCTATCACGAGTGGTGAGCTGTCAATTCTCAAAGGAGCCCGCAGACTGAAGAGTCTTGCCAAGGTTTCCATATATGGTGTTTTCCTTTCCGTCCTCATAAGCATCCCCATTCTTTATCTGATGGGGCAGCGGGGTATTATCCCCTCGCTTCTTTTACTAACATTCGTGCAGATGCTGCTTGTTATCGGCTATAGCATGCGACTTTATCCTTATCGGTTATCATTCAAGAAATCATCCATTAACAAAGGCATGAGCATGGTCCGTCTCGGTGTAGCTTTCGTGATAGCTGGGGTTATGGGCAGCGGTGCCGATTTTATAATCCGTTCCTACCTGAACTACACGGATTCACTTGATGCCGTGGGCTTGTATAATGCGGGTTATATGATGACGATGGTTTATGCGGGTATGGTGTTCTCTGCCATGGAAACAGACTTCTTTCCTCGTCTTTCTGCTGTGAACAAAGATATAGCAGCCAGCAATATGACCATCAACAGGCAGATTGAGGTTTCGCTACTTATTCTGTCGCCCATGCTGGTCGCCTTGATTATCGCCCTCCCGATTATCATCCCCTTGCTTTACAGCGGAAAGTTCATGCCCGTTCTCGATATGGTTCAGATTGCTACGCTGGCACTATATCTTCGAGCAGTTAATCTTCCCGTACAATATTTGTCACTTGCCAAGGGTGATTCACTTTCTTATATGTTTCTTGAAGTCATCTACGATGTGCCGATTGTATTGCTGATTATCTTGCTGTATGGTGACTTTGGCTTAAAGGGTATTGGCTTCGCTTTGCTTATCTGTAGCATCGTTGATTTTGCAGTAACAATCATATACACCCATCGGAAATACCATTTCAATCTTTCACGACAGGTTATCAGTTATATGATGCTACAAATACCCATCGGAATTGCTGTCTATATCGTGACCCAGACGCTTCAAGGATGGTCTTATTGGACTATGGGCGGGTTGTTGCTTGTGGCCAGTTCTGGCATTTCCCTACAGATTCTACAGCAAAAGACAGCACTATGGAACAGTCTGAAGCGCAAATTGAAAGGAGAGCGTAATGAGTAAGGTCAGTGTACTTGTTGCCGTATATAATGCAGAGAAGTATCTGCGTGAATGCCTCGATTCTCTCAGTCGTCAGTCTTTACGAGACATCCAAATTATTTGTGTGGATGATGCGAGTGAAGACCATTCTTTTGACATTCTCAATGAATATGCCCGAAGTGACAATCGTTTCCTCGTCAAGAAGATGGACCATAATTCAGGCCAGGCAGTAGCCCGAAATGAAGGCTTGAAATACGCCGATGGTGATTATGTGTGTTTTCTTGACAGCGATGACTATCTTTCAGATGATGCGCTTCAACAGATGGTTAGCGTTTTTGAAAACCATCCCGAAACAGATTGCGTACTCCTACATCTTGTACTTATTCATGAGAATGGCAACTTAGAAGATTTCCCTGTGGATGACTTCAGCGTTTTGCCTGGTGAGACCGCCTTCCGCAAAAGTCTCAGTTGGAACGGCATTCATGGAGTCTACGGGGTGAGGGCTGCCATTCAGAAACAATATCCTTATGACGATAGTGCCCTGCTTTTCAGCGATGACAACACCACTCGCATCCACTATCTGGTCTCAAAGGAAGTACGTAATTGTGAGGGAATCTATTATTACCGCCAACATGCCGTTTCTATGACACACTCCGTAAGTCGCAGACGCTTTGAAAAGATGAAAGCTGCACAGAGTCTGCTTGCCCAACTGAAGGCTATGGAAGTCACGACTGACATCATTCACGTGTTGAAAGAAAATGTATGGCTTACTGTTATCGACCAGTATAAGGATTATTTTAGATTCCGCCATTTATTATCGGAAGCTGACAGGAGATATGCGCTGACTCAGATTAGGCAAGGGTGGCAGACTGCCGACCTTATCGGCGTGCCTAAACGTTTGTTGTTAAAGCCTGGCTATATGCCGCTTCGCTTTTCATGGAATCTTTTCCGCTTGCAGGAGGAAATATACTTTTCATTGCGAAAGATATTCGGGCGCATTTGAAAAAAAAGTCTCAAATGTTTGAGATTTACATAATTAATCCGTAACTTTGCGGATGAAATGACACTGATAATTATTGCCATATTATTGATTGGATATGTGCTGATTGCCACATCGAGCATCACGCATATCAACAAGGCTGCTTCGGCGGTGTTCGCCGGAACAGTGGGGTGGGTGCTCTATATCTGTTGGGGTACTGATTACGTAATGGCCCAGCATCCGGATGATTATATCAATTGGCTGGCCGGTGCCAATGCAACAAGTGTTGCCGTCAAGGAATACATCGCAGGGAATATTTTCTTGAATTATGTGGGTAAAGGTGCAGAAATTGTGCTCTTCCTGCTGGCTACGATGATTATCGTGGAAATCCTCAATAATAATGGTTGCTTTGATTTCCTGACGCAAATTATGCGTACACGCCACAGCCGTAAACTCCTTTGGCTGATGACAGCCATCACATTTCTTATCAGCGCCAATCTCGACAACATCACAACCACTACGATGATGTTGATGATTATGCATGATATCGTCCCAGCACGTAGGCAGCGGATGATATATGGTTCGGCTATCGTGGTGGCAGCCAACTGTGGGGGTGCGCTGACCGTTATCGGTGATCCCACAGGACTTGTGTTATGGACCAACGAACTGGTAACGGCGACCAATTTCTCTATGGCACTTATCATTCCGTGCCTGATTTGCTGGATTGTACCTACGCTATGGCTTTCCCGAATGTTACCGGAAAGAATAGACTCCCAATGGCGGACAATGCCATACAGGGGCGATGACACCAATCTTAAAATCTGGCAGCGTCTTGTGATGCTCATTGTTGGAATCGGAGGTCTCTGGTTCATTCCGACTTTCCATAATATCACCAAGCTTTCCCCGTTCCTTGGAGCATTGTGCGTACTGAGCGTACTTTGGATTGTGAACGAGGTGATGAACCGCAAACTGATGGATGTAGACAAGATGATTCAGCGGCGGGTTCCGTTCGTACTTCAGTATGGAGTGGTTCAATTGGCTCTTTTCGTGATGGGCATCATGCTTGCCATTGGTGTGGTTCATGAGACCGGAGCCATTGCATGGCTTGGACGCTGGTGTCTTGAAAATATTCATAATGTTTGGCTGATGGGTGCCATCGCTGCGGCTTTCAGTACCGTGCTCGACACGTTTGCCTCAGCTATGAGTTTCATCTCCCTCTTCCAAAACTTCCCGCAGAATGATGTGTTCTGGAAGATTATTGCTTTTTCAACAGCAATGGGAGGTTCAACGCTGTTGATCGGTTCTGTAGCAGGATTGGCCTTGATGAAAATGGAACATATCCGTGTGGGTTGGTATCTGCGCAATGTAGGATGGGTAGTAGCGTTCTCGTGGCTGCTAGGAATGATTGCACTCTTCTTAATGAATTGTTAAAAAGTAACCTATAATTATAATAACTATGTCGAAAATCAAGACTATCGGAATCCTGACATCCGGAGGTGATGCCCCTGGTATGAATGCGGCCATACGTGCCGTCACGCGTGCAGGCATTTACAACGGATTCAGAATAAAAGGCATCTATCGTGGCTATGATGGCCTCATCAAAGGTGAAGTGAAAGAGTTTACTACGGAAAATGTAAGTGGAATTATCACTCGCGGCGGAACGATTTTGAAAACAGCCCGTTCCAAAGAGTTCACAACGCCAGAAGGAATGCAGAAAGCTTACGAAACCTGCGTGAAAGAAGAAATTGACGCTTTGGTCGTAATAGGCGGTAACGGTTCACTTACGGGTGCGAGAAACTTCGGTATGGAGTTTGACTTTCCTGTTATCGGACTTCCCGGCACAATTGACAATGACCTCTATGGCACCGATTCCACGATAGGCTATGATACTACCATGAATACGATTATGGAATGCGTGGACCGAATCCGTGACACCGCCAACTCTCACGAACGCATTTTCTTCGTAGAAGTTATGGGACGCGATGCCGGCTTCCTGGCTCAGAATTCTGCCATAGCTTGCGGTGCGGAAGCAGCCATCATACCTGAGGACATGACAGATGTTGACCAGTTGGCGCAGTTTATGGGCCGCGGTATCCGTAAGTCAAAGAAATCGTGCATTGTCATTGTTTCCGAGAGTCCAAAGTGCGGTGCTCTATACTATGCAGACCGAGTAAAGAAGGAGTTCCCGGAGTTTGACGTCCGCGTTTCTATCTTGGGACATCTGCAGCGTGGCGGTTCGCCCTCAGCCCACGACCGTATTTTGGCCAGCCGTACAGGTGTGGGAGCCATTGAGGCTATAAAGCAGGGACAGCGCAACGTGATGGTCGGCGTCCGGAACAATGAAGTTGTCTATGTTCCTTTTAGCGAATGTATCCGCACGGACAAGCCTTTCGACCGTAAACTGATAAAAGTGCTCGACGAATTGAGCATTTAGTTTTCCATTTCCGGCGGATGATACTTTACCTTCCAAAGTATCATCCGCTGACCTTCAAAGTATCATCCGCCCGAAGGCAAAGTATCATCCGCCCAAATCAAAACTGTGAGCGGCAATACTTATCATTTCAGCACGGAACGCAGGAAACGGGGTGTGTAGCCTCGGTCACTCTTTGCAACTGCCTCAGGTGTTCCGGCAGAAAGCAGTTCGCCACCTTTTCGTCCTCCTTCTGGTCCCATGTCGATAATCCAGTCAGCCAGTTTGATAACGTCCAGGTTATGCTCAATGATGATGACCGTATTGCCGCGGTCAACCAGACGCTGCAGTACATCCATCAGGATACGGATGTCTTCGAAATGAAGTCCCGAAGTCGGTTCGTCAAGAATGTAGAGCGTCTTGCCCGTATCCCGTTTTGAAAGTTCCGTGGCCAATTTCACGCGCTGGCTTTCGCCGCCGGATAGGGTAGTGGAGGGCTGTCCTAGTTTGATGTAACCCAATCCGACATCCTGAATGGTCTTGATCTTTCGCAGAATTTCAGGGACATTCTCGAAGAATTCCACCGCCTGATTAATGGTCATGTCGAGAATATCGGCAATTGACTTTCCCTTGAAACGAACCTCCAGTGTCTCGCGGTTGTAGCGTTTGCCGTGACAGACTTCACAAGGAATCATCACATCGGGTAGGAAATTCATTTCAATACTCTTGTAACCATTACCGTTACATGCCTCGCAACGTCCACCTTTGACATTGAATGAGAAACGTCCGGGCTTATATCCACGTATCTTTGCTTCAGGCAAGTTCACGAAAAGAGAACGGATATCTGAAAACACGCCCGTATATGTAGCGGGATTGGAGCGTGGTGTTCGGCCTATGGGACTTTGGTCAACATTGACCACCTTATCTATATAGTCGATACCTTCCACAGAATCGTAGGGCATGGGTTTTTTCAAAGAACGGTAAAAATGCTGGGAGAGAATCGGCTGAAGCGTTTCATTGACAAGCGTGGACTTGCCCGAACCGCTTACACCTGTTACGAGGATGAGTTTCCCTAATGGGAAATCCACATCAACGTTTTTCAAATTGTTTCCTTTTGCGCCTCGGATGCTGATGAACTTACCATTGCCTTTCCTTCTTTTAGTAGGAATCTCGATGCTTTTCTCACCTGTAAGATACTGGGCGGTGAGCGTCTTTTCCGCATCGGGTGAAAGCATTTTGTCGGGTGTCCCCTGAAAGACGACTCGTCCTCCTTTGCGTCCAGCCTTTGGGCCGATGTCAACGATATAGTCGGCATTGCGCATCATTTCCTCGTCATGTTCCACCACGATGACCGTATTGCCGATATCACGCAAATCCTTCAATGAAGAAATGAGCCGTTCATTATCTCGTTGATGCAGACCAATACTTGGTTCGTCCAGGATATAAAGCACGTTCACCAGTTGTGAACCAATCTGTGTGGCCAGGCGTATTCGCTGGCTCTCTCCACCGGAAAGTGTTGCAGACTGACGGTCGAGAGCCAGATAATCGAGTCCTACTTCCAGCATAAAATCAATACGTGTTCGTATTTCCTTCAGGATTTCCGTAGCAATCTGTTGCTGCTGGGGCTCCATATGTTGCTCAACTTCCATGCACCAATCCTTCAGTTCCGTGAGATCCATATTGGCCAGGTCACTGATATTCTTGTCCCATATTCTATAGGATAAGGATTCGCGGTTGAGTCTTTGTCCCTTACATTCTGGGCATGTACATTCGGCAAGGAACTGGTCTGCCCATTTCTGCCCGCTCACGGAATCGTCATTGTCCATCACGTTTTGCAGATACTTTACCACGCCATCGAAACTGATGAAATAATCACTTGTCGTATGAACCACCTCCTTCGGAATCTTCAGATTCTCCAATGAACCATATAGAATCTCATTAATTGCCTCAACAGGAATGTCGGCAATACGGGATTTGAGATCTAAATCGTATTTCTTAAGAATAGCCTCAATCTCCCAGAAAATCATCTGATTCTTGTATTTGCCCAATGGGGCAATACCTCCGTCGTGGATAGACAGCTTGTCATCGGGTATTACTTTCTTGAGGTCTATCTGGTTGATATAGCCCAAACCCTTACAGACAGGACAGGCTCCTTCCGGAGAGTTGAACGAGAATTTATTGGGGGCAGGATCTCCATAGGATATACCGCTGGTGGGGCACATCAGACGCTTGGAATAGTGTTTCACTTCGCCAGTGTCCTTATCCATGATCATCAGTAGTCCGTCGCCCTGTTTCATGGCCGTTGAAACACTTTTACGTAAGCGGTCATCGCTGACGGTATCAAGTCCGTTTACGGCCATTTTGTCTATGACAACCTCAATATTGTGGTTTTTGTAACGGTCAACTTTCATTCCACGTTGAATCTCAAGAACTTCACCATCTACACGGATGTAGAGGTAACCCTTACGGCGCATACTTTCAAAGAGTTCACGATAATGTCCCTTACGATTGCGAATGAGTGGAGCCAGAATGAAAATACGCCGTCCCTGGTATGCCTGCCCGATCATTTCAAGTACTTTCTCTTCGGTGTATTTCACCATTTTTTCACCGGTCATGTAACTATAGGCCGTTCCTGCACGAGCAAAGAGAAGACGCAGGTAGTCATAGACCTCAGTGATGGTTCCTACAGTAGAACGTGGATTCTTGTTGGTGGTTTTCTGCTCAATACTGATTACCGGTGAAAGTCCGGTAATCTTGTCCACATCCGGACGTTCCATATTCCCGAGGAAATTACGGGCGTAGGCGGAAAAGGTTTCAATATAACGGCGCTGGCCTTCGGCAAAAATAGTATCGAAGGCCAAAGAGGACTTTCCTGAGCCGGAAAGACCGGTAATAACGGTAAGGGAATTACGGGGGATTTCAACGTCAATGTTCTTCAGATTGTGGACGCGGGCTCCCCAGACATTTATCTTTTCTGTTTCTTTTTGCATATGATTAAGATTTCAGCTGAGTCGCTGAGAACGCATTATGGAGTGGTGGTACTGGTTACTTCGGTGTAACCACGCAGCAGGTTGACATCCCGGCGAATATGGTATTCATATCCGTCAGCACCCTTAGCCACAACATTGACATAATAAACACCCTGCTTCACAGGCTTGCCATTGAAAGTCCCGTCCCATCCATCATAAGGGTCGGTCCAGGAATATAGCTTCTGTCCCCAACGATTATAGATGGTGGCCCGAAACTCAACTATGCTTTGGCAAACCTTGGCTTTGTATTTTTCATTCAGCCTATCGCCATTGGGTGAGAATGCATTGGGAAAATCAAGTTTGCTCTCCTTAATGGTAAATTTTATCGAGTCGGTTTGTTCCGACTTTTGTTTTCCATCAGCGTCAGTATATGTATAGAGGAGTTTTATGCTGAACTCGCCAGCACGGGTGAATGTCTGTTCAAACTCCTCGGTATAGTTCACGATATTGAACGAAGGATCTTTGGTATTATTAATCGACCATTGATAATTCATCGTGTATCCAGCAGTGTTTTCCGGATTGGCCTTGAACCGTATGGTGAGCGGGGCCTGCTCCGTGAAACTCTCGGACGTATGTTTAATGATTAGCACTCCAGTCGAATCAGTATATTCAGCCGTCGGAGATACTATCGGATAATTATCGGCAAAGGCAGGAAAAGCCATCAAAAGAGCCACCGAAAGTGCAAATAATTGTTTTATTTTCATTTTAGTTCGACTTTAATGCGCAAAGATACGCATTTTTTTGTATTTTTGCATTCGAAATCTAAAAGAATTATCGAAAATGAGACATTATTTAAGATATGGAGTGCTGATAGCACTGATGGCTTTCACGGTGGTTAACAACGTAATGGCAACCAATAAGACGGATGTCCGCAAACGCGAAGTGCGCGTAGGCATATTGCTGCCGTTACATGATGTGGACGGTGACGGACGACGGATGGTGGAGTTTTACCGCGGAATTCTGCTGGCAGTTGACGACCTTAAGAAGGAAGGTATCTCTGTGGATATTCACGCTTGGAATGTGAACATCGACGCAGATATACGCCAGACGTTGTTAAAGGACGGAGCAGATAAGTGTGACCTCATCTTCGGCCCGCTCTATACAAAGCAAGTTCCTCAGTTGGCTGAATTTGCCAAAGCTTATGGAATTAAGGTGGTGATTCCTTTCTCCATTAATGGTGACGATGTCACAAAATGTCCGCAGATCTATCAGGTATATCAGTCACCCGAACAGTTGAACGAAAAGACCATTAAGAACTTTATGGGCCGTTTCGCCGATTATCATCCGGTTTTCATCGATTGCAATGATCCCGATAGCAAGAAAGGCCCTTTCACCAAGGGACTTCGTCAGTTGCTCGATTCAAAAGGTGTAAATTACAACATCACGAACCTTACTTCTCCCTATGAGAATTTCGTGAAGGCATTCACGCTGGATAAACCTAACATTGTCATACTGAATACCGACCGCTCACCCGAATTGACTTCCGCTTACCGCAAATTAGATGAGCTGAAGCGCAACAATTCAGCGCTTAAGATTTCGATGTTCGGCTATACGGAATGGTTGATGTACGAACGCAATAACATGGCCAAGTTTGTAGAGTATGACACATACGTGCCCTCGACATTCTATTTGAACATCTCTGCCCAGAAGACACAAACCTTGCTTCAAGACTACAACCGTTGGTTTCACGCTCCCATGATGGAGGCCATTCCGCGCTTTGCCATTACGGGGTACGATCAGGCCTGTTTCTTTATACGCGGATTGCATGAATATGGTGACAAATTCGACGGTAGCAAGAGTGTGAAGCCTTCCGTGCAGACGCCTTACCGCTTTGAAAGAGTAGGGAAGAAGGGTGGCTATCAGAATCAGGTGTTCCAGTTCATTCATTACAACACAAACGGGGCCATCTCCATAGTGAATTTTTAGTGAGTAAGATGAAGAAGTTTTTCATTCTGCTGACACTGCTTATCGCATGCCAACTCTGTTCGACGGCTCAAGTTGGCGAGCATCGTAGTGATTTTGCCGTTGGTGTGAATGGCGGTTACGTGCTGAGTAATGTTTCATTTGTACCTAAAGTGTCGCAGACTTTTCATGGAGGAATCACCGGAGGCTTATCCTACCGCTATGTATGTGAAAAATATTTCAAATCCATCTGTTCTGTCTATGGTGAAATCAATTATTCTCAGATAGGATGGAAAGAAGAAATCCTAGACATTGAGGATAAGCCTGTTATCAACTCTGAGACCGGCCTTGAAGAACAATTTCAGAAAACGATCAACTATATTCAGTTTCCCATCATGGCCCGTCTGGCATGGGGACGTGAGCGTAAGGGGTTCAATTTCTTCTTTCAGGTAGGTCCTCAGTTCGGTGTCTATCTGAGTGAAAGTTCCAAATCGAATTTTGAACTCGAGAAAAGAAATGTAGCCGACCGTGTAAACCAAACGATTGAACAAGACACGATGATGGTGGAAAACAAGTTCGACTACGGTATTGCGGGTGGTCTGGGTTTGGAATATTCCCATCCCAAACTGGGTCACTTCATCGTGGAAGGCCGTTATTACTACGGCTTAGGTAACATCTACCATGACAGTAAACGCGACTTTTTCGGTCGTTCAAACTTCGGGAACATCGTTGTTAAACTTACTTACCTGTTTGATATATTTAGGACTAAAAACGACAAAATTAAATAATTATGTTTGAAAATCAACCTAAAGGTCTATTTGCACTAGCTCTCGCCAATACGGGAGAGCGCTTCGGTTACTACACGATGCTTGCAGTGTTCGCACTGTTTCTGAGAGCAAACTATGGATTGTCGCCGGCTTTGGCAGGCACCATCTATAGTGCTTTCCTCATGTTTGTGTATTTCTTCCCGCTGTTTGGTGGTATGCTTGCCGACAAGTTTGGCTTTGGTCGGATGGTTACCACGGGTATCATCATCATGTTTGCAGGCTATCTGCTGCTGAGCGTCCCCCTGGGAGGCAACACCTTTGCCCTCATTGTGATGCTTGCTGCCCTGTTGCTGATTGGCTTCGGCACCGGACTGTTCAAGGGTAACCTGCAGGTAATGGTGGGCGACCTGTATAACGATCCTAAGTATAAGGACAAGCGCGATGCGGGCTTTTCCATTTTCTACATGGCCATCAACATCGGTGCATTGTTTGCTCCCACGGCCGCCATCAAGATTAAGGAGTACGCCGAGAACACGCTGGGCTATTCCAGCAACGATGCCTATCACTTCTCGTTTGCTGTGGCTTGTGTGTCGCTGATTCTGTCAATCGCCATCTATTATATCTTCCGCTCTACCTTCCGCCATACCGAGGGAGGAAGCAAGAAGAAGGACCAGGCTGCCGATGTGGCAGTTGAGGAACTGAGCAAGGAAGAGACCAAGCAGCGTATTGTTGCCTTGTGCCTCGTGTTTGCCGTTGTGATTTTCTTCTGGATGGCCTTCCATCAGAACGGACTCTCGCTGACCTATTTTGCCGATGAGTTCACGGCTAACTCTGCCTCGGGCTTGCAGGCCATGTGCTTCGACGTTTGGAATCTCGTGGCTATCATCTTTATCGTGTATGGCCTGTTCTCAGTTTTCCAGTCGAAGACATCTAAGGGCCGCGGCATTGCCTGTGCTGTGGTTATCCTTGCCGTTGCTTTCCTATGCTGGAAATACAGTCAGCTTTCAGGCAGCATAGATGTTTCTGCCCCCATCTTCCAGCAGTTCAACCCCTTCTATGTGGTGGCACTGACTCCGGTCTCGATGGCTATCTTCGGTTCATTGGCCGCCAAGGGAAAAGAGCCCTCGGCTCCGCGAAAGATTGCCTACGGTATGATAGTGGCAGCTGTGGCCTATGCCCTGATGGCTTTCGGTTCATTCGGACTTCCCATGCCTCAGACGGTGATGGGTGCCGACGGCAATCCTGTTGCCGTTCATGTGGCCGACGTCACTCCTAATCTGCTGATTTCCGTTTACCTGATTCTCACGTTCGGTGAGCTGCTCCTGTCGCCAATGGGTATCTCGTTCGTGTCGAAGGTTGCACCTCCCAAGTATAAGGGCATGATGATGGGCGGATGGTTTGTTGCTACAGCCATCGGTAACCAGCTCGTAGTAGTTGGCGGTCTGCTGTGGGGAGCCGTTCCTCTCTGGGTTTGCTGGAGCGTATTCCTTGCTGTCTGCCTCATTGCGGCCATCTTCATGTTTGTCATGATGAAACGCCTGGAGAAGGTATGCTGAGAAAGCAGCGCTACGAAACCATTCTTGCTTATTTCAGCGAGAAGATGCCGAAAGTCACTACCGAGCTCGAATTCGGTAGTGTCTTTCAGCTTTTAGTGGCTACGGTTCTCAGTGCCCAGTGTACCGATAAGCGAATTAATCAGGTGACCCCGGAGTTGTTTCGCCGTTTTCCCGACCCGAAATCTATGGCACAGGCTGATGTGGAGGATATCTTCGCGCTGATCAGCTCCGTGAGTTATCCCAACTCCAAAGCCAAGCATTTATCCGAAATGTCGAAGATGCTGGTGAAAGAGTTCGGTGGAGATGTTCCTGATACTATGGAGGATTTGCAAAAACTTCCGGGTGTCGGCAGGAAAACGGCGAATGTGGTTCAGGCAGTGGCTTACGGACGTAGTGCCATAGCGGTCGATACTCATGTGTTTCGCGTCAGTCATCGATTGGGATTGGTCTCTTCAAAGGCTAATACTCCGGCAAAAGTGGAGGAGGAGTTGAAGAGGAACATACCTGAAGATAAACGTGCCGATGCACATCACTGGCTGTTGCTGCATGGCCGTTACATCTGTCAGAGCCGACAGCCCAAATGTGATGAATGCCCCTTCGACAGTTTCTGTCCGAAGCGTCTTGATAACAGTAAAATATAATAAGGTGGAAACAAAAAGAATTCTGAAATATCTAAAGGATATTGCAGCCAACAATAACCGCGAGTGGTTTCATGCCAACAAGGCCGAATATGATGCCGTACGTAAAAGCTTCAATGACGGTATTGCTCAAGCCATCGGACGCATTGCTGAGTTCGATGAGAGCATAGCCCACTTAGCCGTGAAGGATACAGTCTATCGTTTCAATCGTGACACGCGATTCTCACCAGACAAGTCTCCGTATAAGCGACATCTCGGTGCTTATATTTCTGCACGTGGTAAGAAGTCGCTTCACGGTGGATACTATATTCATCTGGAGCCAGGTAATTGTATGCTGGCCGTAGGCAGTTACTGGTTGCCAACGAATATCCTTACTTCTTGCCGGAATGAGATTATGGCCAATATTGAAACGTGGCGGGAGATCGTGGAGAGCCGTAAGTTCATCAATTTCTTCGGTCGTCCTGAGGATGTTCATCAAGGTGATAGTGAGATGTGGCCTATAGATAAGAAAGGCTTTGGCATCAGCCATCTGAAATCCGCTCCCTCAGGCTTTCCTCGTGACTATGAATTCATCCAATACCTTCGTATGAAGGATTACTGTTGTTGGAAGATGGTTCCTGATTCTTTCTTCGAAGGTGATCAATGGCTCGATGAAGCCATGAAGGTTTTTAAGGTGGCCAAACCCATGATGGATTTCATGAACAATGTAATTGATGATTACGAATAGAAAGATGGTTAATGGGTGGCTTTCCACCATGAAGTCTTTTCTTTTCCTTTCATGGCTACATTATTCTGGCTGGGATCTGAAATGGTGATGCCTGAGAAAGTTTCAATGTTGAAAGTCATCGGTTCGTTATAGATAAAGGAATAATATTTCTCAGTATGGTTCTTGTAGGGCACTGCTTTATCAAGAACTGTCAAAAATTGTTTGTAGGCATTCGTGTTAGGACATAGATGCTCAAGATAGCTTTTCATGTCATAGAAGATTGGCTGCGCGAAGCCATCTAATCTTTGCAGCTTTTCAAGTTTGGTGGCATCAAACTTGTATTGATTGTTAATGTCAGCCATCATCAAAGCCAACTGATCCATGCAGCGGCAGTCAATGGCCGAGAGCGTAGCATAGGGATAGTCGGTTTTGTTATAGAAATCGACAAACGTACTTACCATTGATGAATAGTTGGGAGTGGAACTGGCAAGATAGGTCCAAGAAGAGGCAAAAGGAGTTCCTGCGGCAAGCATCTCGCTTGTGGAGGCAACCAGGAAATTGGTAACCTCGCGGAGTTCGTAGGCCACTTCCACATTAGCCATATAACAGTCGTCGAAATAGATGTACTGCATCTTCATGTCAGCTGCCTTGATCGCATCAGCTAAAGTCGGCACGTTCATGGAATAGTCATTCATATCTGACAAACTTCCAAAGAACCGTGTTTGGGCATCGGTCATTTCACCATAACGATAGTTCTGATAGGGAATTCTATCTTCAAAGCTCGAACCGTCGAACGGTTTGGCACGGTAAGGATAGTCAGTCCAGTCTTCCTTGAATGTCCATCCCACGCCGTGACTACCGATGATCATGGCGTAATTGAGACCATAAGCATAGCCCTTCACGTCATTGAGCAGTTGTGTGAGCCCTTCCGTTGAGATGTAGCTATTACCGGAATACTCCTTCAGCGTCTGCTTCTGGACATTGCTTCCGTCGTAAGTCACTTCGAAAAGAGAAGACCTGCTTGCTGATTCACTCAGGAAAACCACTAGCCTGCTTGTACCCAGACCGCCTTTTTTCTTAATAGCACTATAAATGCTGTCCAGATTGGTTGTGAAATAATTGTAGAGGTTGGAGCCTGCCCCTGTCCAGGGCATATAGACAAACACAGTCTGTTTGTTTATGCTCTCAATGTCCTCAGCTTCAGAACAACCGATAGCACAGGTCATCGCGATGACAATAATCAGCAAACCAAGGATCTTCTTTATCATTTTCAAAGTTTCTTTTTCAGTTCGGCAATCGATTCTTTCAGCGCAGCAATCTTCTCCTCGGAGTCGCTCTGCTTCTTTCGTTCAAGGGCAACAACGGCTTCCGGGGCATTGGCAACAAAGCGTTCATTCTGGAGCTTCTTCATCACACCCGTCAGGAATCCTTCAAGATGCTTCAGTTGTGCCTCCTGCTTCTCAATCTCGGCAGCCACATCAATCATGTCACCAAGGGGAACGGCAAACTCATCGGTGCCCACCATAAAGGCGGAAGCATCGGCTGCCTTTTCGGCCACAACGGTGATAGCCTTCAGATTGGCCATCTTCTTGATGACGTCATTATAGGCCTCAAAGTTATTTTTTCCCACCATCTGCAAATCAAGGGCATCTTTCTGCGGGATATTCTTGGAATTGCGTACGGCGCGAACACCAGAGGTAATCTGCTTCACAAGTTCGATGTCAGCTACGAGTTTCTGTCCTTCCTCTGTAGGAGCAGCGATTTCCAGTACCTTTACCATAATGCTCTCACCTTCCTTGCGGTCGTAGATATGCTGCCAGAGTTCTTCTGTAATGAACGGCATGAACGGATGGAGCATTTCAAGCAACTGCTCAAAGAACTTCAATGTAGCATCATAGGTCTGCTGGTCAATAGGCTGCTGATAAGCGGGTTTCACCATCTCAAGATACCAACTGGAGAATTCATCCCAGAACAGACGATAGACGGCCATCAGAGCCTCAGAGATACGGTATTTTGAGAAAAGGTCTTTCAGTTCGGCGTTCACGTCCTGGAGTTTTGCCTCAAACCAAGATACAGCTGTCTTGCATGCCTGTGGCTGCTCGATATCAGCTGTCTGCCACTGCTTCACCAGACGGAAGGCATTCCATATCTTGTTGTTGAAGTTACGGCCTTGTTCGCAGAGGGCTTCGTCGAAAAGGATATCATTTCCGGCAGGAGCTGAGAGCATCATACCCATACGTACACCATCGGCACCGAATTTCTCAATGAGTTCGATGGGATCGGGACTATTGCCAAGCGACTTAGACATCTTGCGTCCCAGCTTGTCGCGTACGATACCCGTGAAATAAACGTTCTTGAAAGGCATCTTGCCAACAAACTCGTAGCCGGCCATGATCATGCGAGATACCCAGAAGAAGATGATATCTGGACCCGTCACCAAATCGTTGGTGGGATAATAGTAGTTCAGTTCATCATTGTTGGGGTTGTTGATTCCGTCGAACAGCGAGACAGGCCAGAGCCACGATGAGAACCAGGTGTCGAGTGCATCCTCTTCCTGACGCAGGTCGGCATCCGTAATCTTCGGGTTTTTCTGCTGAGCCAGTTCAAGCGCCTTCTCACGTGTTTCGGCTACCACGAAGTCACCTTCCTCGTTATAATAATATGCAGGAATACGGTGTCCCCACCACAACTGACGCGAGATACACCAGTCCTGAATGTTCTCCAGCCAGTTCTTATAGGTGTTCACGTATTTCTGTGGATAGAACTTCAATTCTCCGTTTAACACCGGTGGCAGAGCGATGTCGGCAAAGTGCTGCATCTTCAGGAACCACTGCAGGGAGAGACGGGGCTCAATGGCGGTATCTGGATTGCGCTCAGAATAGCCTACTTTATTGATATAATCCTCAATTTTCTCCATCAGTCCAGCCTCTTGCAGATCCTTAGCAATCTGCTTGCGGCAGTCCATACGGTCCATACCCACGTAGATGGGGCTCTGCTCTGAGATAGTACCATCGGCATTGAAGATATCGATGGTCTCCAGATTGTGAGTCTTACCCAGCATGTAGTCGTTGGTATCGTGGGCAGGAGTGACCTTCAGACAACCTGTACCGAACTCGATATCCACATAGCGGTCCTCAATCACAGGAATCACGCGGTTAACCAACGGTACGATGACCTTGCGGCCCTTCAGCCATTGGTTCTTCGGGTCCTTGGGATTGATACACATCGCGGTATCACCCATGATGGTTTCAGGACGCGTAGTGGCTACGACAGCGTAATAGCCCTTCTCATCCTTGTGGATAATGTTGCCTTGTTCTTCTAGTTGTTCTAGATTTTCTAGATTTTCTAGTCCATCTACATAGTATTTCAAGTGGAACAGATGGCTCTGCTCTTCTTTATAGATTACCTCTTCGGTAGAAAGTGCCGTAAGTGCCTTCGGATCCCAGTTCACCATACGGAGGCCGCGGTAGATGAGTCCCTTGTTATAAAGGTCAACGAAAACCTTAATCACACTCTCCGAACGCTTTTCGTCCATAGTGAAGGCCGTACGGTCCCAGTCACACGAGGCACCTAAGCGACGTAATTGCTTCAGGATAATACCGCCATGCTCATGAGTCCAATCCCATGCATGCTCCAAGAATTGCTCGCGAGTCAGGTCATGCTTCTTGATACCTTGTTCGGCGAGTTTCTTCACAACCTTGGCTTCTGTTGCAATGGATGCATGGTCAGTACCAGGCACCCAACAGGCATTCTTGCCCTCCATGCGTGCACGACGCACAAGGATGTCCTGTATGGTGTTGTTCAGCATGTGACCCATGTGAAGTACTCCCGTCACGTTTGGGGGAGGAATAACGATTGTATAAGGTTCACGTCCATCGGGTTTAGAACTGAACAATTTGTTGTCTAACCAATACTGGTACCATTTTGACTCCACAGCATGTGGATCGTACTTTGATGCTAATTCCATTATCGTTGTTTTGTTGTTTGTTACGTTCAAATGATTAAAACGCTGCAAAGGTACGAATAAAATGCGAGAGAGCAAAATTTCGGGTTCCATATCCCGCAAAAATCTGTTAAATCTATTCCACTTAACTGTTAAAAAGCATAACTGCATGGTTTCTAGGCCGTAAACAACATCTTTACGCTTTCAAAAGATATTATTGAAATCCTGAATAGCACACAATGTGTTGCAGCGTTTCAGTGTTACAGTTCTAAAACAGCTGTGCGAAAGTCTGAAATTATATCTATATTTATATATATATTTATATATATATAAATATAGAAAGTAATTCGAGTACAAGAATACCCTTTTCGAGAACTGTAACACCGTAACAGCGTAACACACGAGGATGGCCTGATTAATGTAACCAGGGCGCTAACCCAATGCCTCCAGGAGATGCACGAACTGATAGTTTTTCAGTCCCCAGCGAGGAGCAATCAGCAGCTCGGGAGGGCTCTGCGACACGAAGCGCTCCAGCACTAAGTCCTTGCGTAGCAATGAGATATAGTCGGCTATCAGGTGCAGGTATTCCTCCACGGTGTAGAGCGGAAAGGGCTGTTGCAGGTATTCTTCGGCCAGGCGCGTGCCCTTGATGATCTGCATCTGATGGATTTTCAGGATGTTCAGCGGGAGGCTGCTGATGATGGGAGCCTGGCGCAGACTCTCCTCGCGATCCTCTCCGGGCAGCCCTAAAATGATGTGTCCGCCCGTCAAAATGCCTCGTTCGGCGGTCATTTCCACGGCTTTTCGGCTACATTCGAAGGTGTGGCCGCGGTTAATCCGCCTCAAAGTGTCGTCGTTTGCGCTCTCGATGCCGTATTCCACGATGAGGAAAGTCTGGCGCGAGAGTTCTTCCAGATAGTCGAGTAGGGGGGCAGAAATGCAGTCGGGACGGGTGCCGATAATCAGCCCCACGACGTTTTCTTCCGCTAAGGCTTCCTCATACATTCTCCGCAATGAATCGATACTTCCATACGTGTTCGTAAAGGCCTGGAAATATGCAAGATATTTCATGTCGCTATACTTACGATTGAAGAACCTTTTTCCCTCTCTCAACTGCTCTCGAATCGACTTCCGGCGGTCACAATAAGAGGGGTTGAACGTGCGGTTGTCGCAGAAGGTGCAACCACCCGTCGAGATCCGTCCGTCGCGGTTAGGACAGGTGAATCCCGCATCGATGGAAATCTTCTGTACCCGGAAGTCGGGAAAGCGTTTCCTCAGCCAAGTGCCGAAATCGTTGTATTGCATTAAACCTTTTTATATCAAATGGCTTGCAAAGTTATCAAATATTTTGTAATTTTGCACCCATTATGAAGAAATTTCTATTAATCGTAAGCATTTTGATGACGGCAGGACTGATTGCCGAAGCGCAGTCGGGACTGAGCATTAAGGACATAACAGACGGCAAATATGCGGCCGAAACCTTGAGTGAAGTGACGATGCTGGCCGGAGGCGAGACCTATGCGGTGCTCACCAACGAGGGCAAGCAGGTAGTGGAATACTCCCTGAAGACCGGCAAGCAGACACGCGTGCTCTTCGACGTGAGCCAGTCGTTGCGCGGCAAGGTGGACAAAATCAGCGGCTACGAAATGAGCCCCGACGGAAGCAGGATGCTCGTGTGGAACAAGGTGAAGCGCATCTACCGGCGTTCGTTCACGGCCGATTACTACATCTACAACATCCAGTCGCGCGTGCTGGAACCGCTGAGCGACTTCGGCCCCCAGCAATCGCCCGTGTGGAGTCCTGACAGCCGCAATATCGCCTTCGTGCGCGACAACAATATCTTCCTCGTCCGTCTGCTCTACGACAACGCCGAGACGCAGGTGACCAAGGACGGCAAGCGCAACGAAATCATCAACGGCGTGCCCGACTGGGTGAACGAAGAGGAGTTCGGATTCAACACGGCCCTCACTTTCACCAGCGACGGACAGATGATCTGCTGGATTCGCTACGACGAGTCGAAGGTGGAAAACTACCGGCTCAACGACTACGAATACAAATATCCCGTGGCTGGCGCGCGTAACTCCGATGTCAGCGTGAGAAGCTACGACATGCAGAGCAAGCAGACGCGTACGCTCCAGGTGCCCGTACCCAAGGAAGGCTATATCCCGCGCCTGAAGATGGCCCGCGAGGCTGACCACGTGGTGGTTTACACGATGAACCGCCATCAGGACGAACTCTGCCTCTACGACGCCAATACCCGCTCCACGGTTTGCAACCTGCTCATCAAGGAGAAAGTGGACAGCTACGTGAAGGAGGAGGCCATGGAGAACATCCGCGTGGACAGCACCTACATCCTCGTGCCCAGCGACCGCTCCGGCTCCATGCAGCTCTATCTCTACCAGACGGACGGCATGCAGCTCGGACAACTCACCAGCATCCCAGGCGAGGTGACCGACGTGTACGGCTACGACGAGAAGAGCGGAACGGTCTATTATCAGGCCGCCGGCAAGAACCCCATGAACCGCGAGGTATATGCCACCGACCGCAAGGGCAGGACCAACTGCCTGACGGAGCGTGAAGGCTGGAATTCGGCCATCTTCAGTAGCGACTTCAGCCATTTCATCCTGACGTGGAGCGATGCCAATACGCCTTACCAATACAGCATCTGTAATAATAAAGGTAAGGAGCTGGTAAGGCTGAAAGACAACGATGAGCTGAGCAAGAAGACGGCCGCCCTGGGCGTACCGCAGAAGGAATTCTTCAAGTTCAACACTTCGGAGGGCGTGGAGCTCAACGGCGTGATGATCCGCCCGAAGAACTTCGACTCGTCCAAGAAATACCCCGTCGTGATGTGGCAGTATAGCGGCCCGGGTTCCCAGCAAGTGGTCAACTCCTGGCGAATCGGCTCGATGGGCAACGGCGCCATGTTCGACAACTATCTCGCCCAGGAAGGCTTTATCGTGGTCTGCGTGGACGGACGTGGAACGGGAGGCCGTGGAGCCGCCTTCGAGAAGGCTATCTATCGGAAGATGGGCCGGCTGGAGAGCAAGGACCAGGTGGAGACCGCAATCTATCTGGGCACGTTGCCCTACGTTGACAAAGAGCGCATCGGAATCTGGGGATGGAGCTTCGGCGGATTCAACACCCTGATGTCGATGAGCGAGGGTAGGAAAGTGTTCCGTGCCGGTGTGGCCGTAGCCCCCGTGACCGACTGGCGCTTCTATGATACCGTCTATACGGAGCGCTACATGCAGACTCCCCAGGAGAACGGCATGGGCTATGACGACAATCCCATCAAGCGCGTGGAGAAGTTGCATGGCGACCTGCTGATCTGTCACGGAACGGCCGACGATAATGTTCACCCCGTGAACACATTCGATTACGCCGAGGCGTTGGTTCAGGCCGACAAGGACTTCTCGGAGCGTCTCTATCGCAATCGCAACCATAGCATCTACGGCGGAAACACGCGCAACCACCTGCTTCGCCAGATAGCGCAGCATTTCATCAAGAATTTGAAATAAAACATTATAAATCACAACATTATGAAAAGATTACTTTTGGGCGACGAGGCTATTGCTCAAGGAGCACTCGATGCGGGATTGAGCGGAGTTTATGCTTACCCCGGAACGCCCTCAACTGAAATCACCGAATTTATCCAGGAATCTCCGCTGGCTAAGGAACGCAAGGTGCATAGCCGTTGGTCAACCAATGAGAAAACAGCTATGGAGGCTGCTCTTGGTATGTCGTTTATGGGCAAGCGTGCTTTGGTGTGCATGAAACATGTTGGACTCAACGTCTGCGCTGACCCATTTGTCAATTCAGGAATGACCGGGACAAATGGTGGCGTGGTTGTACTTGTGGCCGATGACCCTTCGATGCATTCGTCACAGGATGAGCAGGACAGCCGTTTCTACGGTAAGTTTGCTATGATTCCTACATTGGAACCCAGCAATCAGCAGGAAGCTTACGATATGATGGCCTTTGCCTTCGACTATTCGGAGGAGATACATCTGCCGGTACTGATGCGCGTCACTACACGTATGGCTCATAGTCGTGCCGTAGTCGAAGTCGCCGAAACTCCACGTCAGGAGAATGAGCTGAACTATAATGCCAAAGCAAGCGACTGGGTGTTGCTGCCAGCCTTTGCCCGTAAGCGCAACATTGTGGTGACTGGTCAGCAGAAAGAATTGGAAGAGAAAGCTGTTGATTCACCATATAACAAGTTTGTGGAAGGAACCGATAAGAGTCTGGGTATTATTGCCAGTGGTATCGGCTACAACTACGTGATGGAGTGCTTCAAGGACGGATGCCCTTATCCTGTATTAAAGATTTCGCAATATCCTCTGCCTAAGAAATTGGTACGCAAGATGCTGGGCGAGTGCGCCAAGGTGCTTATTGTGGAAGAAGGCCAGCCTTTCATTGAAGATATGGTAAGAGGAGTAGGGGAGGCCGAGAATATCATGGGCCGCCTGACAGGTGAACTTCCCCGCACGGGTGAGTTGAATCCCGATTTCCTGAAGAAAGCCCTCGGCATTCCTTCGGACGAAAATTTCGCTCCATGCGAGGATGTAACGCCTCGTCCACCAGCACTTTGCCAAGGTTGTGGACACCGCGATGTTTATACAGCATTAAACAAAGTCCTTGAAGATTATCCCAACGCTCGTGTGTTCGGTGATATCGGCTGCTATACTTTGGGCTTCCTGCCTCCCTACAAAGCCATCCATTCATGTGTGGATATGGGTGCTTCCATTACGATGGCCAAGGGAGCTGCCGATGCTGGTCAGTGGCCTGCCGTTGCTATTATCGGTGACTCCACCTTTACACATAGTGGTATGACAGGTTTGCTCGACGCGATAAATGAGAACGCTAACATTACCGTCATTATAAGTGATAACCTGACAACGGGTATGACAGGTGGACAGGACTCTGCCGGAACTAACAAGTTTGAGGCCATCGTTCGAGGTCTGGGACTTGACAACGAGCATCTGAAGGTGGTTGTTCCTTTACCCAAGAATATGCCTGAAATCACGCAGATTATCCGAGATGAAATCGAGTATAAGGGCGTAAGTGTGATAATCCCCCGCCGTGAGTGTATGCAGACTCTGCAGCGCCACCTCAAACAAAAGAAGGCTGCAGAAAAAGCAGCTCAAGAAAACAAATAAATTAAAGGAAGAAAGATGAAAACAGACATCATACTTTGCGGCGTAGGCGGACAAGGAATCCTATCTATCGCCACCATTATCGGCGAAGCTGCCATGAAGGAAAATCTCTATATCAAGCAGGCTGAAGTTCACGGAATGAGTCAGCGTGGAGGTGACGTGCAGTCGAATCTCCGCATTTCCTCTGAACCTATACATAGTGACCTTATAGCTTTGGGCGGCGCTAATGTGATTATTTCAATGGAACCGATGGAGGCTCTGCGCTATTTGCCATTCTTGAATAAAGAAGGTTGGATTATCACGTCGAGTACTCCTTTTGTTAATATCCCCAATTATCCTGAAATGGATAAATTGATGGCCGACTATTCCAAACTTCAGAACGTCATTATGATTGACATTGAGCAGATGGCCAAGGACAACGGGGTTCCACGTTCTGCCAACGTGATTTTGTTGGGTGCCGCCCAAAAGGCTCTTGGTATAGAATATGACAAGCTGGAAGCAGCCATCGGCCGTGTGTTTGCGCGGAAAGGTGAGAAGATTGTAGAGCAGAACATCAAGGCTTTGGCCTTGGGTCGAGAGTTGCAGAAATAAACCGTTAATATCTGATTGTAAATGAAACAGACACCTATTGACAAACAGATCGTTGACGGACTGATAGAGAATCTTGGAATAACAGATTTCGCGAAGGCTACAATCCGAGAAGTGAAACAGGTTGCTGCCAAAGCTGAACAGGAAACTGGCGTTGAGTTTATCAAGATGGAAATGGGTATTCCTGGACTTCCTGCAGCTGAAGCCGGTGTGAAGGCCCAGATCAAGGCTTTACAGGACGGTATAGCCCATAGCTATCCAGACATACAAGGTTATCCCGAACTGAAGAAAGAAGCTTCTCGCTTCGTAAAAGCTTTTATAGGCGTGGATATTGCCCCAGAGGGTTGTGTTCCCGTAAGTGGCTCTATGCAAGGCACATTTGCCTCCTTCCTAACTTGTAGTCAGGCCGATAAGAAAAAAGACACCGTGCTTTTCATCGATCCAGGTTTTCCTGTTCAGAAAATGCAGTTACAGGTGATGGGCGTTAAATATGAAACTTTTGACGTTTATGATTATCGAGGCGATAAGCTGAAAGGCAAATTGGAGAGTTACTTAGATAAAGGCAACATCTGCGCCATAGTCTATAGCAATCCCAACAATCCGGCATGGATTTGTTTGCGAGAGGAGGAACTGAATGTAATAGGGGAGTTGGCCACTCAATATGATGTTGTCGTGATGGAGGATTTGGCCTATTTTGCAATGGATTTCCGTAAGAATCTGAGCACTCCATTTGAGCCTCCATATCAAGCTACAGTTGCCAGATATACAGACAATTATATGCTGCTCATCAGTGGAAGTAAGGCTTTCAGTTATGCTGGTGAACGTATTGGCGTAACATGTATCTCTGACAAATTATTCCATCGTCATTATCCGGATTTGGCCAATCGATACGAGGGACTTCCATTTGGTTTGGTTTTTTCTACGCGAATGCTTTATGCGCTTTCGTCAGGAACCAGCCACAGTGCTCAATATGCGATGGCAGCCATGCTGAAAGCAGCAACAGATGGAGAATATGATTTCCGTAAGGAAATAAGTGTCTATGGTGAACGTGCTCACAAACTGAAGGAAATCTTCTGCCGCCACAAGTTCTATATCGTATACGATAAGGATTTGGATGAGCCTATAGCTGACGGCTTCTATTTCACGATCGGATATCCCGGTATGACCAGCGGCGAACTGGCACACGAACTGATGTATTATGGTGTTTCAGCCATCTGTCTGATTACCACAGGTAGTCACCAGGAAGGCTTGCGCGTGTGTACCTCTTTTATTAATGATAATCAGTACGATTTGCTTGAAGAACGTATGGCTATCTTTGAAGAAAATAATCCCGTAGAATAACACATGGCAAAATCGCAATTTGCAGGAAAGAACTTGCATTTTGCGATTTTTGCTGTTAATAAATGTAATTAATATGAAAGCAAAACCAGGATTCAATTTACGCGATGTTTGCGGTGAGCAGATTATCGTGGCTGAAGGAAAAGAAAATATTGACTTCAGTAACATTATCAGCATGAATGAAAGTTCTGCATATCTGTGGAGAGAAGTTCAAAAACTCGAAAGTTTTACTGCAGAAGATTTGGCTAAGTTGCTTCTTGACCAGTATGAGGTTGATGAAGAAACAGCATTACACGATGCTCAGACTCTTGCTACACAATGGCTTAAAGCTGGTATAGTGTCTGAATAATATGTTTGTTGTATTATTTGGATAGAATCAGCATTATGATAAATAAAACTCACGATATCAATATTAACCTTTGAAAAAATGAAAAGAAAAACATTATGTTTGCTTCTCCCCTTGATCGCAATTACTTGTAATGCGCAGGAAGCACTTTTTGGTGGTACTCAGATTGAGTCACCAATTATAAATAAAGATGGATCTGTTACGATAAACCTATTCGCTCCCAAGGCTGTAAAAGTTGAAGTTACAGGTGATTTTATGCCTATGGTCAAAGTAGATACACCACGCGGCCAGCAAGAAGTACAAGCATCTGCAGAAATGACAGAAGGCAAAAACGGTGTTTGGAGTTATACTTCTAAACCACTTGCTCCAGAACTCTACAGCTACAGTCTGACAGTAGATGGAATGCGAATACTGGATCCCTCTAATGTTTATATAAACCGAGATATCGCACAATTCACGAATATATTTATCATATCCAAAAGTAAAGGCGACAAAGGTGATTTTTATAAAGTAAATGAAGTGCCTCACGGAAATGTATCCAAGGTCTGGTACGACAGTCCTACGCTGAAAATGAAACGACGTATGACCGTCTATACCCCTGCTGGATATGAAAAAGGAGGTCACTACCCCGTTCTATATCTCTTACACGGTGCAGGTGGCGACGAGGACGCATGGACCACATTGGGCCGTACAGCTCAAATTATGGACAATCTGGTGGCTCAAGGCAAAGCTAAGCCGATGATTGTTGTGATGCCCAATGGTAATCCAAATTGTCAGGCTGCTCCTGGCGAATGGTCGAAAGGAATGTACAAGCCCTCCTTTATGGGACATCAGGATGGCAAAGCCGTTGCTACGATGGACGAAAGTTTCAAGGATATTGTCAGTTTTATCGATAATAACTACCGCACTATTAAAAGCCGTAATGGTCGTGCAGTCTGCGGATTGTCTATGGGCGGTGGACATACTTTCCACATATCTATGCGTTACCCTGAAACATTCAATTACTACGGCCTATTCTCTGCCGGCCTGCATCTTGACGGCAATATCAACCCCCAAGCTCCATTCTACGAGCAACTTAAATCAAATAAAGAAGCACAGAACAAGCTGAAACGCCTATTTTCTTCTAATCCTAAACTATACTGGATTGCCATCGGTAATACGGACTTTCTTTATAAGAGCAATACCGACTTGCGCAAATATCTAGATGAAATGGGTTACAAGTTCGAGTACCGAGAATCTGACGGAGGTCACATTTGGCGTAATTGGCGTATTTATCTGACTGAATTTGCTCAGAAAATCTTCAAATAATTCAAAAATTAAAAATGCCCGGGTCTTCACAGAGCCAGGCATTTTAATCTCAATAGGTATTAGCTTTTTTAAGGTAAAAAGATTGTATTCAGGATAACGTTTGCAAAGGTAAGGCCTTTTTTGTGATAAAAAAAATATATTTTGGTGTTTTTAAACATAATCTTATGATTTTCATTAAAAAGTGTCTAAAATGCTCATAATTAGTGTAATATAATCACTTAAACAGATGGTGAAAAAATATATTGCATTGCTTACTCTAATGTGAATTAAAAGTTGTACCTTTGCACCAAATATATAAAAAATATTCATTTATGACAGAAATCAAAGACAATATTGGCGAAGAGAAGAAGAGCATCAGTTTTGTTGAGCAGATTGTGGAAAAAGACCTCGCTGAAGGAAAGAACGGCGGTCGTATCCAGACACGATTCCCGCCTGAACCAAATGGTTATCTTCACATTGGACATGCCAAGGCCATCTGTATGGACTTTGGTGTGGCTGAGCGCCATAATGGAATCTGTAATCTCCGTTTTGATGATACCAATCCGGTCAAGGAAGATACAGAATATATTGAAAGCATAGAGCACGATATCCAATGGCTCGGTTTTAAGTGGGCAAATGTTTATTATGCCAGCGATTATTTCCAAGAACTCTGGGATTTCGCCGTTTGGCTCATCAAGCAGGGACGTGCCTATGTTGACGAACAAAGTGCTGAGGTAATAGCCCAACAGAAAGGTACGACTACCAGTCCGGGCACAAACAGCCCCTATCGTGACCGTCCTGTAGAGGAGAATCTTCGTTTGTTCGAGTTTATGAACAGCGGTAAGGCCACTCCTGGAACCTTGGTCTTGAGGGCCAAGATAGATATGGCTCACCCCAATATGCTCTTCCGTGACCCCCTACTCTACCGCGTGCTGAACATCCCTCATGTGAAGACAGGCACCAAATGGAATGCCTATCCCATGTATGATTTCACTCATGGACAAAGCGATTATCTGGAGGGCGTTACCCATTCTCTATGCACATTGGAATTTGTGGAGCATCGTCCCTTATACGATCTCTTTGTCACATGGATAAAAGAATACAAAGGTGAGACGGATAATATCGAAGACAACCGTCCTCGTCAGACTGAGTTCAATAAACTGAACCTCTCCTATACACTGATGTCCAAACGAAATCTGCTTGCTTTGGTGAATGAAGGCCTTGTCAACGGATGGGATGACCCCCGTATGCCGACAATATGTGGTTTCCGTCGTCGTGGATATAGTCCTGAAAGTATAGTGAAGTTTATCGATAAGATTGGCTATACCACTTATGATGCCCTCAATGAGATCGCTTTGTTGGAGAGTGCTGTTCGCGATGATCTGAATAGTCGTGCCATTCGTGTAAGTGCCGTTCTTGACCCTGTAAAGGTCGTAATAACCAATTATCCTGAAGGGCAGACCGAGCAATTGATTGCCGTGAACAATCCGGAAAATGAAGCTGATGGAACACATGAAGTAGAGTTTAGCCGCGAACTTTGGATTGAACGAGATGACTTCATGAAGGTTGCTGAAAAGAAATTCATGCGTTTGGCTCCTGGTAAGGAGGTTCGTCTGAAGAATGCTTATATCATCAAGTGCGATGAGGAACATCCTTGCGATGAAGACGAAAACGGCAATGTGACGACCATCTATTGTACATACGATCCTGAGTCACGAAGTGGGATGCCTGGTTCCAATCGTAAGATTAAGGGCAAGACGCTCCATTGGGTAAGTTGTGTTCACGCCGTTAAGGCTGAAGTACGCCTTTATGAGCGTCTTTGGAAAGTTGAGAATCCACGCGATGTTATGGCAGCTATCCGTGAGGAGCAGGGTTGTGATGCCGTTACAGCGATGAAGCAGATGATTAATCCCGATTCTCTCAACGTGAACAAGAACTGCTATATTGAGCCCTATGCTGCAGAAATGAAGCCTGGTCAGTATCTCCAGTTCCAGCGAATTGGCTATTTCATGGCCGATCCCGATACCACTCCGGATAACCCCGTCTTTAACAAGACAGTTGGTCTGAAGGACACATGGGCAAAATCTCAGAAAGCGTAGAATTTGGCGTACAGCGAATATTTCCAATCAAACGAGTTCCATGATCTGCTTCATCATTACGAAGAAGCAGGTCTTGAACATCTTGTGGACTTTAGTTCAGGAGATTTGACAGATTTGGCTGAATACTTCCACACTATCGGAGATATGAATCAAGCCTTGAAGATAGTGGATGCGGCCATCGACATCTATCCGGGAGCCGTGGGTCCTTTGGTGTTCCGCGCTCGTACTTCACTGGTAAAAGACGGCAATCCGAAGCTTGCGTCCTATTATGCAGACCTCATTGATGACAAGACCGACTTGGATTATTATTACATCCAGGCGGAAATCATGGTTTACAATAATGAAGCCGAGAAAGCCAACGATTACCTGCTTGATAAATACAGTGAAGTGAATGAAGATGACCGTCAGGATTATCTGCTCGATGTGGCTACGCTTTTTGCCGATTACGAATTGTGGGATTATGCAGATTCGTGGAGCCAGAACTACGAAGACAAGGAAGAGTCCGACTATCTCGAACTACAAGGACGTTTGATGTCAGTAAGGCAGGAATATGACAAAGCCGAAGAAGTATTCAATCTTCTGCTCGACCGCAATCCATTCTCTACGGCTTATTGGAATCTGTTAGCCTGCACGAACTTCTATGCCAAGGACTTCCAGAAATGTATTTCCAGTTGTGATTACGCGCTTGCCATACAACCAGATAATGCAGATGCCTTACTGACCAAGGCGAATGCTCTTTTCTATGTGGGAAACATCGAAGACGCGGTTGCCAATTACGTGCACTATATGAAAGTGTGTGGCGAAGATATTCCCGACGATGTTGACCTGGAAGACTATTTCAAACAAATAATGAACACTCAATGAATTTCATCACATCTCTTCTGAACAACCTCAACTACCCCACCATCTTTTTTCTGATGATGCTTGAATCCACTGTAGTTCCTGTCCCTTCAGAATTAGTTGTCTCACCTGCCGCCTATCATGCAGCCGGAGGCAATCTGAATATGTGGCTCGTTATCCTCTTTGCCACATTAGGAGCCGACCTCGGTGCAACCATCAATTATGTGGTGGCTTATTATGTAGGCCGTCCTGTCATTTATCGCTTTGCTAATAGCCGTCTTGGCCATCTTTGCCTGCTCAATCAGGAGAAGGTGGAGAAGAGTGAAAAATACTTCGATAATCATGGAAAACTGGCTACTATTACAGGCCGCCTTATTCCGGGAATCCGACATTTGATAAGCATTCCGGCGGGACTTGCCAAGATGCATTATGGTCATTTCCTGCTATATACAACGGTAGGGGCTGGTGCATGGAACATCATATTAGCCGCCCTCGGTTGGTATCTTCACACCATCGTACCAGAAGAACAACTACACGATAAGATTCTTGAATACGGTGACTACATCAAATACATCATTATTGCCATCGTCTTGGTGGCAGCCCTCTACTTCATTGTCAAGAAGCAGACCAAGAAACGTTCAAGCAAGCAATGATTTTAAGTCTTATACAAGGTTAAGACCTATTCAGCAATATTCATCCGCATAGCCCCTTTGTAGGTGATGGCCACGTCTACAAGGTAGATACTGGGGGTGTCAGGTATAGCCAACTGCGCTTCATAATGCACACCTTCAGCATTAGACGACTTCAATACCATATCACTCAAGATGCATTGGTTGATAAAGTCCTTCGGAACCAGACGGGTAAAGTCCTGTTTGTGAAAATCGTGCGTATAGACACGCGCATTTCCCCGGAATACAGCCACGTGAATACTATTGTCATAGTAAATGTTGTCAACCTGCAGCCCATCGTCATTGTAGGCCTGTTTATACACCTTGTAAGTAGTGGGGTTCACCTGTACATAGCAGTGATAACGCTCATTTCCTGTTCCCACAATAGTGTCTCGTTTAATGGTCTTCCGCTGATTGAGAGCTATAGGCTGTTCCGTTTCGAAAACCTCATTGTCTGTCTTATCAACGCTCTTGACAAGTTTCACTACTTCGCCATTTTGATTGACAAATTGGAAAATATTGGCAGATTGCTTCAATATAGCATAGCGAAGTGTTCTTGAACCGTCAAGCACAATCGAATCCGCTATAATGTAAAAATGCACAGGGGCACTAGTGGAGTCAGGATAATAAATCGTATCTCCTTCAGCACGAAATGAAGGTTCACCGCTTTCCTCGTCAAGCCAGATACCTTGGAGCATCTTCTTGGCGGAAACGTCCTCTACGGGCGCTGTTATAGGCTTTTCCTTATTTCCACAAGCGGTAAGCAGGAATAGCAGCAAGATGAGCGGTATTACCTTCGTCATATATTAATTAGGTGAATATGGTTCTTCCCTTATTCGAAGAGTTCTGCATCTTGCAGGCTCTTCCCGTTCTGGTCCTTGGGACTAAGCAACATTTCTGCGGGATCAATGGGCCATTCTATACCGATGGTGGGATCGTCAAACCGGATACTGGCCTCTGCCTGAGGTGCATACACATTGTCTACCTTATAGGTGAACACAGCTTCGTCGCTGAGCACGAGAAATCCATGGGCCATCCCACGTGGTATGAAAAGCTGACGCTTATTTTCAGCACTCAATTCCACGGCCACGTAACGGCCAAATGTAGGTGAACTGCGACGAATATCAACGGCTACATCAATGACTGTTCCGCTGATGACACGCACGAGTTTTGCTTGCGAGAATTCTCCTTTCTGATAGTGAAGGCCGCGGAGTACACCTCGGGAACTCTTCGACTCATTATCCTGAACGAAATTAACGGAACCGATATGGCTTTCGAATTCTTCTTTCTTCCAGGCTTCGAAGAAATAGCCGCGAGCATCGTTGAACACTTTAGGCTCAATCACCCACACGCCTTTAATGTCTGTTTCCTTGTATTCCATATTGTTTTGCAAAAGTACAATAAAAAATGGAATCGGCACACGTTTTTCACGATTTTTATTTTTTAAGACTGTAAATATTTGCAGAATCCAAGAAAAAGAATTACTTTTGCAGTCGTGATTGAACTCGAAAGACATATAGAAATTCTGCTTCTTGATAATGATTGTGTGATCGTTCCCGATCTCGGAGGCTTTATGGCCCATTATTCAGAGGCTCACTATGACGACAGCGACCAGATGTTCCTGCCGCCGACACGTACGCTCGGATTCAATCCAGCCTTGAAAATGAATGATTCGTTGCTGGCACAATCTTATATTGAAGCCTACGATATCTCCTATCCAGAAGCCTTGCTTCGCATAGAGGATGAAGTTAACGAATTGCGGCAACACATTGAGAATGAAGGCTATTATGAACTGAACGATATTGGCACACTTCGGGTCAACGAATATGGCAATTATGAGTTTGAGCCTTGTGAGGCAGGTATACTGACTCCTGCCCTCTATGGACTAAGTAGCGTGGAAATGGATCCACTTGTCAGTCTTACACCTGCTCTTGTGGAAGCAAAGACTAAACCTGTCAAGATTGAGACAGCAAAAGAAAATGTAATTAAAGAAGAAAAGGCCAAAGAGGAGAAGAAGCTGACATCTCTATATGTCGAAGATGAAAATGATGACAAGATTCATATCCGTGTGAGTGTACTGCGCAACATCGCAGCAGCAGCTATAGCCATATTTGCTTTCTTCCTGATTTCCACTCCGTTGAATAACGGATCACATAAGGAGATGAGCATGCTCAACATGAATACTGAAACCCTTACCCGTATTCTGCCTAAAACAACTATACAAGGAGTTGCCGAAGTAAAGGGCATAACTGCTGAAGACCTGAGTGCCAAAGAGGAAAAGGCCGAAAAGAGAGATAAGGGCGAAACAGCAGAGACAACGAAAGCACAAAATACTTCCAATGTCAAACAAGATGCTCTGTATGAACAACAGAACCTCCCCTACTATACCATAGTGTTGGCTTCACATGTGAGCAAGAAGAATGCTACTGCCTATGTGGAGACACTTCACAAGGCTGGCTTCAATGAAGCTGCTGTTTTCAGCAGGCATTCAACCACAAGAGTAATTTTTAACCAATACAAGTCTGAGGCTGAGGCATATAATGCACTCCACGAAATGCGCGAGTATTCAGAGTTCAGCCAAGCTTGGGTATACAAGGTAGAAGGTTAAAGTTATTAAGAAGAATCCTTATTTGTTATGAAACGCGTTCGTTGTCCGAAGTGTGATAATTACATCATTTTTGATGAAACCAAATATGAAGAAGGCCAGCAACTGGTCTTTCAATGTACGGAATGTAACAAACAGTTCGGCATACGAATCGGAGTGAGCAAACTCCATAACCGCCAGAAAGACGATAACCCTGACGAGCAGGCTAACGAAGAAGGCTGCGGCTCCATCGTGATTATAGAAAACTGTTTCCATTACAAGCAAGTGATTCCGCTGAAGATGGGTGAGAACGTGATAGGCCGCTACCAGAAGGGTAATCGTATTAACACGCCATTTGAAACGGTAGATCCGAGTGTTGATTTGACGCATTGTGCCATTACCGTCAGCCGAAACAAGCGCGGCCAGCTGCAATATGTTCTGCGCGATTTGAACAGCAATACGGGAACATTCGTGGACAACGTGGAACTCCAACAAGGGGAACGCCGCATCATTGAGGACGGCAGTCTTTTCACATTAGGTGCCACGAGCATCATTCTCCGTGGTGCTGATTCCGAAGATTAAAAGCATCATATATTTTCGGGACTATCGGCAAAATCCATAGCTCCATGATCCTGAAGAAAAGAACGGTCTCGGAATCCCCAAAGAACGCTGATACAAGGAAGCCCACTGTTTCTGGCCGTCTGCAAATCCACATCGCTGTCGCCTACATAAACAGCATCTTCCTTTCCAACCCCTAACTGATGTAAAGCCTCGTTCACCGTGTCGGGAGCAGGTTTCTTACGGACCCCAGCTGCCTCATTCTCACCAATAGCCACCTCAATCAGTTCACCGAAGAAATGGCGGATGAGTTCCTTTGTGGCCGTATCAAACTTATTACTCACAACAGCCATTCGCTTGCCGCTGGCCTTCAGTCGGACAAGCATCTCCATGATGCCAGGATAGGGAGCTGTCGTGTCAAGTGAATGCTCTAAATAATGACTTCGGAAAATATCGAAGGCCTCTTGAAAGCGCGGATTATCTTCACCCTGAGGAACAGCACGTTTCATTAGCATCCTGACGCCATTGCCAACAAACTGGCGTACTTCATCCAGCGTTCGCTCAGGCATCGAGCATTGTCGGAGTGCATAGTTCACACTCACGGCCAAGTCCTGCAATGTGTCAAGCAACGTGCCATCCAAATCGAATATGTAGGTGGAATACTGTTTCATCTCCTCAACTTTCTCCTCTCCTACTCCGCAGAACCATCGTGTGAAGTTTCTGATTGAACTGGCGTGCCTCCATAAGTTGCTCGATAGTCACGTTCATCCGATACTTCCATTGGTTGTAACTATCGTAAGGCTCATTAATACGCTCTGCTCGGACATCTTTTGCCCGGAGCATTGCATCCATGGAAAGTAAGTCCTGGATACTGAGCAGGCAGAGCATCGACGGACAGTACATGTGGCGCGCAATGATTTCCTCGGCCATAGGCGCGGAGAGTTGCTGGGGAGCGCGCCCTTCACGTTGCATCATTGTTGTAAAGTACCGTTGTGTGCGGCCCATATTCTCCTCCCACCAAAGACGCAAGGGTGACATGTCGTGAGTGCTTATCGTGGCCACACTTCGGTAAGGGTTGGCCTCCAGATGGGCGAACTCTGTACCATAGTCCTTTGGCAATGACTGTACTTCAAGTGTCAGGATTCGCAGGGCATCCAAAACGTGTGGTACAGAGGCCGGCAGCAGACCGAGATCTTCGGCACAGACCATCATGCGCGTGTCTTGCAAGATTTCACTGAGCAGCATCATGGCATGATGAGCCCAGAAACCGTTGTGACGTTCAAAGAAATAGCTATTATAAATACGCATGTAAGCCTCACGCTCATCGTGACTCAGAATCTCGAATACAGGCTCCCGGTTGATGCCGAAACGAGGATGATACATACCAGGTTGACGGGAGTCTTCAAGGAATAGAACGTTGGAGATGAGCCGGTAGAGTCCTTCGCGAATCCATAGTGAATTCTCATCATTGCGCCCTTGAAAAGCATGCTCAACCTTACGTTGTGTATCGTATTCGGCCCGGATAGAATAAAGGCCGTAGGATTGCCGGATAAGGAAATTGTCCTTCACATACTGAGCATGAATGCCGAAAATCTTATCGAGAATGGAATCGTTGATGAAAGGACGAGTGTAGAGGTCCTGCCGGAAAGGCAGCCCCATCTGTTCTATCTCTTCGGTACTCATCGGCAATGCTGGCTGATAATGGCCCATTGTGGCATAGACGGCCGTCTGAGGAATCTCCCAGACGCGGAAGAATCCGATAACGTGGTCGATGCGAAAGAGGTCAAAGTATTGTTCCATCCATTGAAACCTGCGGCGGAACCAAGCGGAAATACTGAGCGTATCCCCGTGTCTGGAGGGGGGAGCGGATTTACTGGAATCATCAAAACGATAGGTTGGAAATCCCCAGTTCTGTCCATTGGGATGGTAGATGTCCGGAGGCGTACCCGTCTGCATATCGAGATGGAAGAATTCGGGATGCTTCCATGTTTCCACACTGTCCCGATAGACACCGATAGGCAGGTCGCCCTTTAGCGAAACGCCCTTGCTGCGGGCATAGTCGGCTGCACCTTTCAACTGCCTATGAAGATGATATTGCACGTAATAGATTTTCTCCACTTCAGGGCCGGGCTCCAGTTCTTTCCAGTCAGCCACACGGGATGTGTGGTTCTTGTCACGCAGCACGCAGAAGGCCGCATAGTCAATTAGCCAATCCTTATTATCATTAAAGAAAGTCTTGAAAGCATCGGATTTCACCGTATCACTCCCCTGCTCCACAAAGGACTGATGTACATAAGCCGACTTCACGCGGTCAACGGCCAGGTAGTCGCTGTCACGCATGGCATTGAGTTCACGGCGCTGACGCATAAAGCGGGCAGACATCTTCTCATCCTTCAAGGGCGGCAGTTGTTCCAAATCCATATAATGCGGATGAAGGGCAAAGGCTGAGATAATATTGTAGGGATGGGAATCTGTCCATGAGTGAGTACTGGTCGTATCGTTGACGGGGAGCAGTTGGATGATACGAAGGCCTACAAGTGAAGCCCAGTCGGCCATCCGTTTGAGGTCGCCGAAATCGCCTACGCCGAAACTGTGCTCCGAGCGCAAGGAGAAGACCGGAACGACAACTCCGGCTGCTTTCATCGGGGTTTCCTTCAGCCGTAGGGAATCGCCGTAAAGGACAAGCACTTCACCATCTCCTACCGTATGTTTCTGATTTGTGCGGTTGTCACCTTCCTCCCATGTCTTCAACTGGCGTTTCTTCTCATCAATGACTACATATTTATATTCCAGCGGGAAAGTCATACTGTCCACATTCACCGAAAGAATCCAATCAAACTCACCGATATGCTGCAAGGGCAGATAACGTGTGGGATTCCAGTTGCCGATGGCAGGATGATTTCCAATCAGTGCCAGCGTTTCTCCCTCTTGCAACTGCGGTGCTGATACGCGGAAGATGATGGTCTTACGGAAAAGAGGTAACGACAGGGGCATGATGCCCGGCTCATAGCGCTTATTAAAATAAGTATAGAGCGGATAGTTGAGCGGACGGTCGCGCCAGAGGTCGGCAAAGACAAAAGTTTTCATGCTGTCGGCAGCATAGGTTCGCTTCACCTGATTCCATTCCCTTCGAAGAATATGCCCATCGCTGTCTTCGACTTGATAGACATAGTGGAAGGAAAGTATGGAACGCTGGCGTGATTCCATCAACACCACGTCAAGCATCCACTCTGTGCCGTCCTGGGTCTGCATCAGGAAGTCCTGTTCACGTTCGTGGCGGTCGTTTGTGAGATAATTCACCACGACGTGCATCTGCTGTCCCCATTCCGTATTATAATGGATATTGAATTTCAGTTTCATATCGCAAAGATAGTCTAAAAAGACGAAATAAAGAAATTTTTCGGTGAATAATTAGCCGCTTCCATAGGACAATTCAATTTTAAACTATTTTTATTTGTTTTTGCGCTTAACTTTTCGTAACTTTGCCAAGATTTTCAAAACATATTGCATTATGAAGGTAAGCGCAAACAAGTATGTGGCTCCAATGCTCATCTGCATCCTGCTCATAGCAGGCATCATATACTATTTCTTTTTCTCGTCAATGACTGGGAAGGATAAGACCCAATATCTCTACATTGATCAGGACGACAACATCGACTCCGTGCTGGTGAAACTCAAGGATTTCTCCTCACTCCACGGGATTTTCGCCTTCCAGACGCTGGCACGTCATACCAAGTATAAAGAGAAAATACGCACCGGGCGTTACGGCATTAAGCCATCGGAAGGCGCATTCACGGCCTTCCGCCACATCAAGAACGGGATGCAGGAACCTCTCAACCTGACCATCCCATCCGTTCGCACAATGGACCGTCTGGCCGCCACCCTGTCTCAGAAGTTGATGCTCGACAGCACCGAAATCATCACTGCCTTGCGTGATTCTGCCATCTGCCAGAAATACGGTTATACACCGGAGACGATGCCATGCATGTTTATCCCCAACACTTATGACATTTATTGGAATGTCAGCACGGAAGTCTTGTTCGACCGTATGAAGAAGGAAAGCGACATTTTCTGGAACAAGGAGCGCACAGAGAAGGCCAACGCTCTCAACCTTACACCCGAGCAAGTCATCACTATGGCCAGCATCATCGATGAGGAAACCGCCAACGACAAGGAAAAGCCGATGATTGCCGGCATGTATTACAACCGTCTGAAAACGGATATGCCCCTGCAGGCCGACCCGACGGTAAAGTTTGCCATCGGAGACTTCTCGTTGAAGCGTATCTATAACAATATGCTCTCCGTGAACAGTCCCTACAACACCTACCGCAACACGGGACTTCCTCCAGGCCCTATCCGTATACCGACCGTGGCCGGTATTGATGCCGTACTCAATCTGGTGCACCACGATTATTTATATATGTGTGCGAAAGAGGATTTCAGCGGCACACATAATTTTGCCCGCACCTATGCAGAACATTTGGCCAATGCAGCCAAATACTCCGATGCCTTGAACAAGCGCGGCATCAAATGATTACTGGTAAAAGAATCATCACGATAGCATTATGCCTCTTGGCAATCAAGGCCAATGCCGTACCTGCCGACACCATCCGTCACCACTGGGGAGTGGAACTCAGCATCATGCCCGGACGTGCCATCGTGATGGATGAATGGCAAAGCAAATGGCAGAAAGACAGGCAGAACCTGTCCTTCGACCTGAAACTCATCCACGCTACATTGCCCTCGGATAGTAACGATTACGCCCGCGATTATGGTTTTCCCACTTTGTCGGCAGGCGTCAAATGGAGCCTGAATCACGGCGTTACGGTTCATAAAGGTGAGGAATTCTGGGGAAAGGAACAAAACGCGCTGAAGGAAGTGGACTACGACTCGCGCTTAGGCAACGCCCTCTCCTTCTACGGACAATTCGCCCGTCCCCTGCTCCGCACACACCGATGGGAAATCGACTATGCACTCAATTTCGGCGTGGCTTGGAACCAACATAAATATAATAAGGAGAACAACATTGACAACGAGCTCATCGGTTCCCGCTGGAACATCTTCTTTGGGGCCGGTGTTCACGGTACATGGCATTTCTCCAACGATTGGGGCGTACGCCTGGGCATCGACTATTACCATCACAGCAATGGGGCATTGAACCGTCCCAACAAGGGAGCCAACTTCGTGGGACCCTCGCTAGGCCTTGTATATCAGCCTTATTATGAAGCCTCCATTCCCCGGCGACACATTCCTGCATCCAAATTCCAGCCATATACCTATTTTAATTTATATGGTTCAATCGGTGGGCGTACGCTGATGGAGGAATGGCAGCAGACTCAGTTCTACACGAATCCCGATGAGAAAGACTACCGCACGGATTCATTCAAATGCTATCTGGCCTACAGCTTCGGAGCCGATATAATGTACCGCTATGCCCGCCGTTGGGCTTCCGGCATCGGCGTCGATATCTTTTATGGCACTTACGACGGCCGTATCCGTGAAATCAGCCTTCTGCGTAACGACCCATCGGAAATCAGCCCCTGGTCGGTCGGTATTGCCGCTAAGCACGAAGCCTTCTTTGGACACCTGTCACTCAATGTTGCACTCGGTTTCTACATCTATCGACACATGGGCAAATGGGCCAAGGAACTGGAAAAACCATATTATGAGCGGATAGGCCTGAACTACCAGTTTCAGAAGTTAGGTAATATTAAAATAGGTGTCAACGTGAAAGCTCATTTGACGAAAGCCGACCTCACGGAAGTCGTAATTTCCTATCCTACAACAATTTTCGCAAAGAAAAATCGAAAAAAACTCAAATAAATTTTCGTATCTTGCCAAAAAGCAGTATCTTTGCATCCCGAATTAATCAAAATATAAAGAAATAGAGATGACAAAAGCAGAAATTATCGAGGATATCGTTCAAAAAACAGGTATCGCCCGTAAAGATGTTGCCACCACAGTAGAGGCATTTATGGAGTCTGTGAAAGACAGCATGCTGGAAAAGAAAGAGAATGTCTATCTGCGTGGTTTCGGTACGTTTGTTGTGAAGCATCGCGCCGAAAAGACAGCTCGCAACATCAGCAAGAACACGACTATCGTGATCGCAGCTCACGACTTCCCAAGTTTCAAGCCCGCCAAGAGCTTCGTCGCCAAGATGAAGGGTGAGGAATAATACTTGAGTGAAGACTGAGAGGTATTCAGAGTTGGAAAGTATTGTTTTAACATTAAATATTTAAAGTTATGCCAAACGGAAAAAAGAAAAAGGGCCACAAGATGGCTACTCACAAACGTAAAAAGAGACTGAGAAAGAATCGTCATAAGAGCAAGTAAGCCTACTTGCTCTTATGGCTTTATACCACATCAAGAGCAGAAGAAATGACCAGCGAAGTAGTAATTGATGTCCAAGAGAAGGAGATTTCGATTGCCCTGCTGGAAGACAAAAGCCTGGTGGAATACCAGACAGAGCCCCGCTCAGCATCGTTCTCCGTTGGAAACATCTACGTGGCCAAGGTGAAAAAACTGATGGCCGGACTGAACGCCAGTTTTGTGAACGTAGGATACGAACGCGACGCCTTTCTTCACTATCTTGACCTGGGAAGCCAGTTCAATTCTTACGGAAAGTACCTCAAACAGGTAGAAAGCGACAGGAAAAAACTTTACCCCTTCTCCAAGGCATCACGCCTGCCCGATCTGAAAAAAGACGGCAGCATCGCAACAACGCTGCAGAAAGATCAGGAAGTGTTGGTGCAGATTGTAAAAGAACCCATTTCGACCAAAGGTCCGCGTATGACGGCTGAATTGTCGTTTGCCGGACGTTATCTGGTCCTGATTCCATTCGGGGATAAAGTTTCAGTATCGTCCAAAATCAAAAGCGGTGAAGAGCGAGCCAGGCTCAAGCAAATCATCCAAAGTGTAAAGCCCCGCAATTGCGGAGTCATTGTGCGGACAGTTGCTGAAGGCAAAAGAGCAGCCGAACTCGACTCTGAACTCAAAGTCCTCTACAAGCGGTGGGAGGACGCCGTTACCAAGGTGCAGAAAACCACCCAGCGGCCACAGCTCGTCTATGAGGAGGAAAGCCGTGTCGTAGCACTCTTGCGCGACCTTTTCAATCCCTCCTACGAGAACATCTACGTCAACGACGAGCAAGTGTTCCAGGAAGTGAAAGACTACGTGACGCTCATCGCCCCTGAAAAGGCGGGCATCGTTAAGCTCTACACCGGTAAGGTACCTATCTTTGACAACTTTAACATCACCAAGCAGATCAAGTCAGGCTTCGGCCGGACGGTGAACTACAAGCATGGTGCCTATCTCATTATCGAGCACACAGAGGCAATGCACGTGGTGGACGTGAACAGCGGTAACCGTATTCGCGCAGAGAAAGGACAGGAGGGCAATGCGCTCGAAGTAAATCTCGGTGCTGCTGACGAACTGGCACGTCAATTGCGTCTTCGCGACATGGGAGGTATCATCATTGTTGACTTCATCGACATGAACCTGGCAGAAGACCGGCAGATGCTCTACGAGCGTATGTGTAAGAACATGCAGAAAGACCGCGCACGCCACAACATCCTGCCACTCTCCAAATTCGGACTGATGCAAATCACGCGCCAGCGTGTCAGACCTGCCATGGATGTGAATGTAGAGGAAGAGTGTCCTACCTGTTTCGGTAGTGGAAAGATCAAGTCAAGCATTCTTTTCACCGATACACTCGAACGTAAGATTGACGCCCTGGTCAACAAGATCGGCGTTAAGAGATTCTATCTGCACGTCCACCCGTATGTGGCTGCCTATATCAATCAGGGACTCGTGTCGCTGAAACGTAAATGGCAGATGAAGTACGGACTGGGTGTACACATCATTCCCTCGCAAAAGATGGGTTTCTTGCAATACGAATTTTATGACAGCAAGAAACAAATGATTGACATGCGGGAGGAACAAGAAACAAAATGACAAAAAAGCGGAACCATCGCAAAGGTGATTCCGCTTTTTTTTGTATATTTGTCCCCGAATATGCTTAAGACTCTTCTCCGACAAGTAGGCTCATTCCGCACAGCGGCTGTGCTGACGCCTGTATTCACAGGACTTGAAGTGGTGATGGGAGTACTGATTCCTTACGTCACCTCCTGGATTATCGACCGTGGAATCTCTACGGGCAATCTACGTAACGTATGTCTATATGGTGGACTAATGCTCTTGATAGCAGCCTTCTCACTGCTTTTCGGCATTCTGTCAGGACGTTGTTCGGCAAAGGCTTCCACGGGATTTGCATACAACCTTCGCGATGCTATGTATCGCAACATCCAGACGTTCTCGTTCGCTAACATCGACAAGTTCTCCACCTCCGGACTGATCACGCGTATGACGACCGATGTGTCCAACCTGCAGAACGCTTTCCAGATGCTCATGCGCATATCGGTCAGGGCACCGTTCAATATGATTCTCTCCGTACTGATGTGCGTGTTCATCAACTTCAAGATGAGTCTCATTTTCCTTGTCGCGTTGGTCATCCTCGGCATTGCGCTCTATATGATTATCTCCCGTACGATGAAACTCTTCACCCAGGTGTTCCTCCGCTATGATGACCTCAACGGTGCCGTGCAGGAGAATATCGCTGCCATTCGCGTGGTGAAGGCCTTTGTACGAGAAGACTTTGAGAATACCAAGTTCCGTCGGGCGGCCGAGGCACTCTACAATCTGTTCGTCAAGACCGAGACGCTGCAGGCCATCAACCATCCTATCATGATGTTGGTCGTATACGGCTGTATCATGGCCCTCTCCTGGTTCGGTGCCCATTTCATCGTTGGCGGTGAACTCACCACCGGACAACTGACATCTCTGTTCACCTATGTGATGACCATACTCTCCTCGCTGATGATGCTCTCGATGATTTTCGTCACGCTCACGATGAGTGCGGCAAGCGGCAAGCGTGTTGCTGAGGTCATCGACGAACAGGCCAGCATCACTTCTCCCGTAAATGCCCTTCACACGGTCAAGGACGGCAGCATTGACTTTGAAAACGTCAGTTTCAGCTATAACCTGAATCACGAATCCACCTCATCAGAAGGCAACGCACTCCCCGTTCATGAATACGCCATCAAGAATGTGACGCTCCACATCAACTCCGGCGAGACCATCGGCATCATCGGCGGTACAGGTTGCGGAAAATCAACGTTGGCCACGCTCATCTCGCGTCTTTATGACGCCACAGAAGGCTATGTCTCCGTGGGAGGTGTTGACGTCCGGAGCTACGATCTTGATACGCTCCGCAACGAGGTTTCTATGGTCTTGCAGAACAACGTGCTCTTCTCCGGAACCATCCTTGAGAACCTGCGCTGGGGCAAGGAAGATGCAACTTTAGAGGAATGCCAGGAAGCCTGTCGAATGGCTTGTGCCGATGAGTTTATCGAACAGATGCCGGAGAAATATGAGACGCGCATCGAGCAGAACGGAGCTAATGTGTCTGGTGGCCAGAAGCAGCGCCTCTGCATTGCCCGTGCCCTACTTAAACGGCCCAAAGTTCTGATTCTCGACGATTCCACCAGTGCCTGTGATACGGCCACCGATGCCCGCATCCGCGAATCGTTTACGAAAGCCATTCCAGGAACCACCAAGATCATCATAGCCCAGCGCGTGCTGAGTATGGAACACACCGATCGTATCATCGTGATGGACCAAGGGCGTGTGGTAGGATTCGACACGCACGAGAACCTACTCAAGTCCAACGAAATCTATCAGGAAATCTACCGCCTGCAGACGCAGGACACCGGAGATTTTGATGAGTAGGATTCAAGATTCAAGATCCAAGTTAGTGCTCGTGCGGCAGCAAATTCTTCACTCTTCACTTTTCACTCTTAACTTAAAAAAAATGCCCCCAACATTGAATCCACACGGCGGTCCTCGCGGCCCACGACATACAGGAGGAATCAAGCACCTTTCCAAGGAAGGGCGCCAGACCATTATGCGGCTGCTTCGCATGGTCATCGCAGAATATAAATGGAGTCTGCTCGTTGTCGTGGCGTGCACTTTCATCACGCCTGTGGCCACCCTCTCCTCCACCCTCTTCACCAAGACGCTCATCGACGATTACATCATTCCGCTCACCCAGGCCACAACGCCCGACTATACCCCGTTGGCCCTGGCCATTGGCAAATTGGCTATTATCCTGTTGGCAGGTGCTCTCTGTGCCTATCTGCAAAGCCGTCTGATGATCAACGTCAGCCAGGGAACGCTACTCCGGCTTCGCCGCGATACGTTCAGCCACATGCAGCAACTGCCCATATCCTACTTCGACCAGCATTCCCACGGTGACTTGATGTCGGTCTATACCAACGATATCGATACCCTGAGGCAGATGATCTCTTCCTTGCCCAACATCTTCTCGTCGCTCATCACCATTGTCATCACCTTCACCTCAATGATTGTGCTCTCTTGGCCGCTTACTGTGCTAACGGTCATCATGTCGGTGATTATGATTGTCACCACGCGCAAGCTCGGCAACATTTCCGCCAGCCATTTCCGCCAGCAACAGCAGAGCCTCGGCGAGATGAACGGCTTTGTTGAGGAGATGCTTACTGGTCAGAAAGTGGTGAAGACCTTCTGTCATGAGGATGAGGCCATTGCCGAATTCACGAGACTGAATGAACAGCTGCGAAACAATGCCTGCAATGCCAACCGCGTGGCCAATATCGTGATGCCTATCAACGGCAATCTTTCCAATCTGATCTACGTGATGGCCGCCGTCTTCGGGGCCGCGCTTGCCCTCAGTTTCACAAAGAATTCTTCACTCTTCACTCTTCACTCTTCACTTACCATCGGAACACTCGTCAGTTTCCTTACGCTCATCAAGAACTTCACGCGCCCGGTCAGCGAGATTTCCAACCAGATCAACAGCGTCATCAACGCAGTGGCCGGTGCCGACCGTGTGTTCAATCTGCTCGATGCAAAAGCCGAGACCGATGACATGGACGCCGATATCCAGCTCGTCAACGCAGAGATGGTAGCCGGAAAGTTAATGGAGACTTCGCGGAAGACCAATCTCTGGGCATGGAAAGACGGCAGCGGAAAACTCACCCGGCAGCGCGGTGAAGTGGATTTCTTCAATGTAAACTTCGGTTATCCGCCATCCCCCAGCAGCCAGCAGAAGACTCCCAAGCAGGTGCTCTTCGACATCACGCTCGACACGGAGGCCGGCCAGAAGATTGCCCTCGTGGGAGGTACGGGAGCCGGCAAGACCACCATCATCAACCTCATCAACCGTTTCTATGATATCCAAAGCGGTACCATTCAATACGACGGACTTCCCATCCGCCGCATCCGCAAGGCCGATCTCCGCCGTTCGCTCGGCATTGTGCTTCAGGAGACCCATCTCTTCACGGGAACCGTGATGGAAAACATCCGCTACGGCCGTCTGGATGCCACCGACGAGGAATGCATCGCCGCCGCCAAACTGGTGAATGCCGACGATTTTATCCGCCGTCTGTCCAACGGTTACCAGACCGTGCTTACAGGCGACGGCGGCAATCTCTCACAGGGAGAACGCCAGTTGCTGGCCATTGCCCGTGCAGCCGTAGCCAATCCCCCTGCCCTCATTCTCGACGAGGCCACCTCAAGCATCGACACCCGCACCGAGCGTATGGTTCAGCAAGGCATGGACAGCATCATGCAAGGCCGTTCCACGTTTGTCATTGCCCACCGCCTGAGTACCATCCGCAACTCTGACATCATTATCGTGATGGACCACGGCCGCATCATCGAGCGTGGCACTCACGACCAGCTCATCAGCTTGGGCGGCAAGTACTACCAGTTATACACAGGTAATCAGATAGCCTGATAACACAAGTGAGGGTTGCCCGACTAAGGCACGCCCTCAGTTCATGGGATCATTCAATTCCTGCCCTCCATTGGTCCGACTACAAACTAATTTACTTTGTTCTTCATCCAATGATGTTTTACATTGCTTCCGATGATGTTTTGAAGAACAAACTAATTTACTTTGTAGTCGCTGCAATAATAAAAGGGGATATGCCTAAAGTTGCATACCCCCTTATTCTATCATTCAGCCGAATGCTTATTCTACACCAAAGAGAACCTTCAGGCCTCCGTCAACGCCGGAGAAGCCCATGAAGGCGAGGGAAAGAAGTCCGGCAGTGACAAGCACGATGGCCACGCCCTGCATGCCCTTCGGGATGTTAACCAGCGACATCTGCTCGCGAAGACCGGCGAATACTGTCAGAGCCAGTCCGAAACCGATGGCCGTAGAGAAGGCATAGACCACGCTCTGCAGGAGCGAGAAGTCTTTCTGGATAACGAGGATGGCCACACCGAGTACGGCACAGTTGGTGGTAATCAGCGGCAGGAAGATACCCAGTGCCTGATAAAGGGCGGGCGACACTTTCTTCAGGATAATCTCCACCATCTGCACCAGAGCGGCAATGACAAGAATGAACACGATGGTCTGCAGGTACTGGAGGCCAAAGGCATCGAGTACGAACTTCTGGATGAGATAGGTGACGATCGTAGCCAGCGTCATCACAAAGGCCACGGCTGCCGACATACCGAGCGATGTGTCAATCTTCTGGGAAACTCCCAGGAACGGGCAGATTCCGAGGAACTGCGATAAGATGATATTGTTGACGAATATCGCGCTAATGAAAATCAATATATATTCCATAATTGCTTCGATTAGAATTTACTATTTCTTGATCTTGTTGACAATCGCAACCAGGAAACCCAGCGTGATGAAAGCTCCCGGAGGCAGCACGAACATCAGCATGTTATAGGTCTCGGGCAGAAGGGTCAGTCCGAAGATGGAGCCGTTACCCAGGAACTCACGACAGATGCCGAGCAGCGTAAGACCGATAGTGAAACCGAGGCCGATACCGATACCGTCCATCAGTGAAGCCACGGGGCCGTTCTTGGATGCGAAGCCCTCGGCACGACCAAGGATGACGCAGTTCACCACAATCAGCGGAATGAAGAGTCCCAGCGATGCATAGATGTCAGGCAGGTAGGCCTGCATCACCATCTGGAGAATGGTAACAAAGGATGCGATAACCACGATAAACACGGGAATGCGCACCATGTCGGGCGTGAGGTTCTTGATGAGCGAGATTACCACGTTAGAGCAGATCAGCACAAACATCGTGGCAAGTCCCATCGACATACCGTTGATGGCACTGGTGGTTGTGGCCAGCGTGGGACACATACCGAGCATCAGCACAAAGGTAGGATTCTCTTTGGTGATGCCATTCTTGATAATATTCAGATAGTTCATTCTTTGTCCTCCTTCTTTTGTTTAGTTGCACCGGTCTCGCCATCGATGGGCGTAGCCTTATAGGCTTTATAAGCATTGTTCACAGCCAAGAGGAAAGCACGGCTGGTGATGGTCGATGCGGTGATGGCATCCACCTTTCCACCGTCCTTGCTCACGACGAGTTCCTCAGAGGGATTCTTTCCGATGATGTCACCCTTCTCTCCCTTCTGGAACCACTTGTCGGCCTTGGCTCCAAGTCCGGGAGTCTCGGCGTGGGCCAGAATGGTGTAGCCCAGGATATTGCCTTGAGGGTCGAAGCCGACGAGCACTTTCAGATCGCCCCCGAATCCGCCTGTGGTACTCTCCACGGCAGCCCCGAGGTCCTTCTGCTGCTTGTCCTGTGTCTGATAGATGATATACGTAAGTTCCTTGCCCTTGGCATCATTCTGGCGCACGGTATCGGTCTTGCTCACGGTGAGGTCTCCCCCACCCATCACAGACTTGATACCATTCTGGAGCGTCAGCTTGTTCTGTTCAGCGATAGGACCTTCCGTAACGTGGTTCACGTAAGCGAGGATACCGCCTGTGATGACGGCAACGCCCGTGAGCACCAGCGCCATATTGGTAATTGATGATTTCAGTTTTTCCATATTCTTCTCCTCCTTATTTCTTTTCAGGCACTTCACCGAAGCGCTTGGGTTTGATGTAAGTGTTGATGAGCGGAGTGAAGCCGTTCATGATAAGAATAGCAAACGACATACCTTCTGGATAACTACCCCAGTTACGGATGACAATCGTCAGGAAGCCGATGCACACACCATAGATAAGCTGTCCCTTAGGCGTCATGGGCGATGTAACGTAATCGGTGGCCATGAAGATGGCACCGAGCATAAGGCCACCGGAAAGAATCACGGCAACAGGATTAGCATAGGATGAATCTGCAAGATGCATCAGTCCGCTGATAACGAATACGGTTCCGATGATACTTACGGGGATATGCCAGGTAATAATCTTCTTCCACAGCATGTAAGCCAAGCCCAGCAGGAGTGCCAAAGCACAGATTTCGCCTGCGGTACCAGAGCCGAGGATGACGCTTGCGTCGGGACTCACGTGGTTACCGATAAGCAGGTTCATCGATGAAGGCAATTGTTCCAGGATGGAAGGGTCACCGGCCTTGATGGCATTCTTCATGATTGCCAGCGGCGTGGCACCTGTCTGCGCATCCAGGTAAGTGGTGAGCTGTCCGGGCACCGGCCATGAGGTCATCTGTGCAGGGAACGACACGAGCAGGAAACAGCGGCCTACGAGTGCGGGGTTGAAGGGATTGTTACCTAGTCCGCCGAAAGTCATCTTGCCAATGCCAATGGCTACCAGTGCACCGATGATGATAATCCAGATGGGGAGGTTGGAAGGAAGGTTGAAGCCTAAGAGCAGACCGGTAAGGATGGCCGAACCGTCGCAGATGGTTGACTTCTCACGACCTAAGAGATATTTGGTGATAGCCCATTCGAAAAAGACACAGGCAATCACCGACGTGGCAAGCACGATGGCCGATCCCAGTCCGAAATAGAGGAGCGAGACCACAAGCGCCGGAATCAAGGCGATAATCACGCCGTACATGTTCTTCTCAACGCTGTCGTTGCCGTGTGCATGCGGTGACAATGAAACTACAAGTTTTCCCATTGTTGTATTTGTTTTTACTTATTTACGGTTTAATTATTTTGCATTACGGGCGCGGATGATACCCATTACCGTGGATTTGCCCAGACGGATATTGTCGAGCAAAGGACGATGGGCGGGACAGGTGAACTGGCAGGAACCACACTCGATACAGGAGGTGATGTCCTCGGCCTCCACCTTTTCCCACATCTTCTTACTGCTGCAGGTAGCCAGCAGGAAGGGCTCCAGTCCCATAGGACAGGCACTCACGCACTTGGCACAACGGATGCAGGGCTGCGGCTCCTTGCGGCGTGCATCATCATCGGTGAGCACGGTCACGGAGTTAGTTCCCTTGCAGACGGGAACCTCCGTGGAGGTAAGGGCCTTACCCATCATCGGACCACCGGCCAAAATCTTATTGTCGCCTTCGGGCAAACCGCCACAGGCATCAATCAGCTGACTCATGGGCGTACCCATGCGAACCAGGAAGTTGCCGGGATTCTTCAGCTGCTTACCGGTCACGGTGGTGTAACGTTCGAACAATGGTTTGTTCTTCATAACTGCCTCATACACAGCATAGGCAGTACCTACATTCTGAACAATCGCTCCAACATTGACAGGGATGGCTGGAGGTGCAGGCACCTGACGGCGGATCACGGCATCTACGAGTTGCTTTTCACCACCCTGCGGATATTTCTTTGCCAAGGGTACAACCTCCACCTGGAAGTCGGTGCCCGAGAATTTCTCAGCGCACTTCTGCGTAAGCAATTCGATGGCTGCGGGCTTATTGTCCTCAATACCGATATAGCCAACTTTAACCTTTGCTGCCATCATCAGCAGTTCGAGTCCCACCAGAATCTCATCGGCTTTCTCCATCATCAGACGGAAGTCGGCTGTGATATAAGGCTCGCACTCAACGGCATTGATAATCACGCACTCGGCCTTGGCCGTAGGCGGCGGACATAATTTAATAAAGGTAGGGAATCCGGCACCACCCATACCGGTGACGCCAGCCTTCTTCACTCGCTCCACGATTTCCTCGGGAGTCAGTTCGGGATGATCCTTGACGAGTTCCAGTTTCTCGCTGCGGTCAATGCTCTCTTCCCATTCATCGCCTTCCACCTTAATAATAATAACAGGCTTGCGGTAGCCGGTGGCATCGACGGCCTCGTCAATCTTAAAGACTGTACCCGAGACACTGGAATAGATAGGAGCAGACACGAAACCGCCAGCCTCGGCCAGCAGCGTGCCTACCTTCACTTTATCACCCTTGGCCACGACGGGCTTCGCGGGTGCACCAATATGCTGTGACAGCGGAAAGATGGCCTGAGCGGGAAGTTCGGCCTTCACGGTCACCTTATCGTTGGTGAACTTGTTCTCATCGGGGTGAACGCCACCAATACGGAATGTCTTCACTTTCATACTTGGGCCTCCTTTTCTTCTTTGATGGTTTCTTCTACTACTACAGGCTTCGGCTTCGGTGCCGGGAAATTCACGGCATGGATGGCCTTCGTGGGACAAGCCTCCACGCATTTCTTGCACATACGGCACTTGTTGAAGTCAATGTAACTCAGGTTGTTCGAAATGGTGATAGCCTCAAACTTACATTCCTTCTCGCACTTGCCGCAACCGATACAAGCAGCCTTACAGGCCTTCATTGCTGCAGCACCCTTGTCCTTGTTCACACAACTCACGTAGATGCGACGACCCTTCGGACCCTTCTTGCGGAGTTCAATGATATGGCGCGGACAAGCCTTCGTGCAGGCACCGCATGCCGTACATTTGTCCTCATCCACTTCGGGCAGTCCCATCTCGGGATTCATGTGGATGGCATCAAACTGGCAGGCAGCCACACAGTCGCCACAGCCCAGACAGCCGTAACCGCAGCCGGTCTCACCAGCACCACAAGCATTCATCGCCGTACAGGTGCGCAGTCCATTATACTCGGCCATGCGCGGACGCAACTCGCAGGTTCCATTACAACGCACAACGGCCACCATCGGGTCGGTGTTTGCAATGGCCATACCCAGCAGGTCGGCCACCTGGCCCATCACATCGGCTCCACCCACGGGGCACATCAGTCCCTCAAGCGAACCGGCATCAGCCCCTTTCACCAAGGCATCGGCCATACCCGAACATCCGGGGAATCCACAGCCACCACAATTGGCACCTGGCAGAAGGGCCGAGACCTGAGCAATACGGGGGTCTTCCTTGACAGCAAACTTCTTGGAACATACATAGAGAATCACCGCCGCAATAAGGGCAATGGCTCCAAGTACGATGACTGCTGTTAAAATAAAGCTCATAATTCTTTGTATATGTTTTAGTTATTAAAATCTCGAAACTATTCTATGCGAAAAGTGAATCGCTCGCGCAGCCTGGAACGCATCAGATACAGCCCTATGTAATAGGGAATCAGGCACGCAATGCTCAGCAGGGCAACAACAGCTTCGTCGGCTATAAACCGACTGCCGATGAAGAGCACTGCCAGCAGGATGACGAATGGAATGACAAAAGCCAGCAACACGGCATTCATTCCCACCCGCATCGAGGCTGTCACGTTCACCTCCTGCCCAATACGATACACGGATGTATCGGCAATACCATAGACATCGACAGTTTTCTCCTTGTTCTCGGCTGCATTGCAATGGTTGGCTGCCTTACAACTGGCACAGGCTGAAGTTTGAAGAATACGCACATGCAGACAATCGGGCTCCACCGATTCCACAATGCCGCTATGACTAATCTTGTTACTCATTTTTTAAGTAGTACCAAACTCCGCTTATTTGCAAAGTGGAGTTTGCAATTGCAAAGATACAACTATTATTTAGAATTGCAAATAAAAAACGGAAGAAATTACACTTTCGTTAACTTTTCTTTTACGTTAACGTTTGCAAAGAATCGAAAAACTTCGTCTTTCATTTTGTTTTCTCATTCGTATGTACTATCTTTTCATAAGAAAAGACTGCACTCAGAAAAACAAAACCGAAAAACTTCGTCTTTCATTTTGATTTTTCATTCGTTTGCACTATCTTTGCACCAAAATAGAAACTAAGATATGAAAGCAAACGAACAGACACAACAGCAGATTGAGCGCTTCATCAACAAGATTGCTCAGAAATTCCCCATGCACGGCGACGAAGCCTTGCTGCTCACCGACATCCACATCCGGGTGACGCAAGACAGCGGTGAGATGCTGGCCTTCGACGACGATGATCAGGAAATTACACGTTGTGTCGTAGAGCAATGGATCGAGAACAAAGATGAGAACTTCTACGACCAGGTGCTCCTCATCCTGCGCAACCAGCTGAAGCGCCATCGTAACACCGTGGATAACCTCGGCATACTCAAGCCCTTCAGCATTGTGCTCGAAAATGACGATAAGGAAAACATCGGCGAACTCTATCTGGCCGACGACGACACCATCATCGTCAGTGGTGACCTGATGGAAGGACTCGACAAGGAACTCGACGACTTCTTTAAGGATCTGATGAAATAAAAGGGTCAAACACAACCCGTATAAATAAGAAAGGTGAAGCTCAATGCTTCACCTTCTTTATTTTACTCTCATTGCTCAGGCGGTCGAGCGCCGTCACTACCCAAGTGCTCTTGTCCTTCACGCGCGGCAGTTCATACGACGTCGCCCCCGTGATGGACACGATCTTCGACGCATCCTGGATGTCCACACGCTCACCCTTTGCGAAACGATAGATCACGTAACGTACCGCTTCATCCTTCCACGTCTTGCCTTTCGGAGCCGTCCACATCAGCATCGGACCTTGTCCGAAATCCACGGCCTTCAGCTTCTTCACTTTCTTCGGAGCCTTCTTGTCAATCCACGGCATTTCAGGCTGCAGGGCCGGATGCTTCCAATAGACCGTGCGCAGCATCGTTCCATAGTTTCCAATGTTGTCAACGGCTGCCTTTGCATACCAGAGAACAGTTCCCTTTACGTTAGGCAGTTGTTCATGCAGGCGGAATTTTGCAGGCATCTGATGGCTGGCGGGATTTTTCGGGTCGGCATTCTTCACCGTGCGCTCCACATCCTCACCTATATATAATGGGCGGTTGCTGCAGTACTGGTTCCACCATTTGATCAGCGTCTCGTAATCGGCGGCCTTGTTGCCGATCTCCCAGTAAATCTGTGGCACACAGTAGTCCACCCATCCGTTGTTCACCCAGAGCAGGATGTCGGCATAAAGGTCATCATAATTCTGCAGTCCGTTGGTGTTACTGCCGATGTCCGAACTGCGCTTGTTGCGGTAGATGCCGAAGGGCGACACGCCCACCTTCACCCAGGGCTTCACGGCGCGGACCGTGTCACACAGTTCTTTCACGAACAGGCTGACGTTGTTCCTGCGCCAATCGCCTATATTGTTGAATCCGCGGGGATTGGCAGCAAAGTACTGCTGGTCGGGAATCGGCTGTCCAGCCACTGGATATGGATAGAAATAATCGTCGTAATGAAGACCGTCTACATCATAGCGGCGCAGGATGTCACCACAGACATGACAGATGAAGGCACGGTTCTCAGGGAGTGCAGGATTCAGAATAAATTGCCCGTCATAGTTGAACACGCGCTCAGGATGCTGAATGGCAATGTGGTTGCTGGCCAGCTCGTGTGTGGTCTTTGTCTTCGCACGGTAGGGATTAATCCATGCGTGCAGTTCCATGCCTCGCTTGTGGCATTCGTCAACCATCCATTTCAGGGGGTCCCAGTAAGGCTGCGGTGCTCTACCCTGCTGTGCCGTCAGGAAACGGCTCCACGGTTCAATGCTGCTCTGGTAGAGCGCATCGCATTCCGGACGCACCTGAAAGAAAATGGCATTCACCCCGTCTTTGAGCAACTCGTCCAACTGATAAGTCAGCGTTCGCTGCATCTGGTCGCGGCCTACGCCTGTCCATTGTCCGTTTACAGCCTGTATCCAGGCACCTCTAAACTCACGTTTCCGCCCCTGTGCCATCATCGTCTGCTGGCAGAGCACTACGGTCAATAAAATCAGAAAAAGTCTTTTCATAGGCGCAAATGTACAAAAAAAGTTTGTAAAAGCGAAGGGATTTCAGAAGATTAACGCTAATCGTCACATAAAAACGCCTGCCGGGATAAGATTTGCAACATAAATGCCAATAAGTTTGTTGCTTTAAGAATAAAACACTAAATTTGCATACGAAACACCAACTGATGAAAGAAAAGAAATTATATACATGAAAGCAAAAATTATTTTGATGGCTGTGGCACTGATGATGGTGACTGCGGCTAATGGTGAAAACAAGAAAGTAACAGCAAATATTAAGCACGTAACAGTGTTTACCAATGGCGCTCAAGTGGAACGTTCCCATTCCGTGAACCTGACGGCGGGTGAGCAAGTCATTACCTTTACAGGACTTTCACCCTATACCGACGTGAAAAGTATGCAAATCAAGGCACGGGGAAAACTCACCGTGCTCGGGGTGAACTATCGTACGACTTATCCCGACAGCATGCGGCAAGTTAAGCAGTTGCGCGAGGCAGAACAAAAGGTAAAGCAGACAGCCGACAAAGAAAAAGAACTGAAGGCACAGCTGGAAGTGGTGAATGCACAGTTGGACTTGTTGAAGACCAATTGTTCGACAGGCAACCGCACGGTGGTTACCCCATTGGCCAATATCAAGGAACTGAACAACTACTATGCCCAGGAGATGCTTGAACTGAAGAAAAAAGCAATTGCTATCGACCAGGAACTGGCAGCGCTTGCCGAGAAACGTGAGAAACAGGAAAAGACTGTTGATTCAATTGCCCATCTGAAGATGAAGGCTTTTACCGAGGCAGACCTTAAACTACAGGTTCCGCAGGCTGGTAAGGTAGAGTTCGAATTATCTTATTATGTCAGAAATGCAGGTTGGTATCCCACCTACGACCTTCGCTCCGAAGGACTCGACCAACCCCTGCAACTGTCGTATAAGGCCAACATGTTCCAGAACACCAAAGAGGAATGGCACAACATTCCTGTGACCCTCTCGTCGGCCAATCCAAACCGTTCCAACATTGCTCCGGAGTTGCGCACCTATTGGATTGATTACGGCAAGCAGGCTCCCCGCTATGACTATGAGTCGGCCGTAGAGGGCAGCGTGACGGGTGTAGTGATTGATGAAGAAGGAGAACCAATGATAGGTTGTTCTGTCATGGTGGTTGGTACAAGCCTAGGTACGGTTACTGACGTCAACGGACGCTACAGCATCGCCATGCCCCGTGGCAAGAACCAACTGAAATTCGCCTATGTCGGGTATCTTACTCAAACCCTCAGCGTTAACAATTCCACCCTGAATGTCAGAATGAAAGAGGATAATGCCGCATTACAGGAAGTTGTGGTCGTCGGCTATGGTATCAGCAAACCTGGAAAAGTCAGAGCCAGCAGCAAGAAACAGGAAGATGCCGCTATGGCACTTGAGGGAAAAGTATCGGGAATTACCGTTTCAAAGGAAATGCCTGAGAGCGAGCTGATTGCCGTTAATGAGCAGAAGGCTCAGTTCGGCTACGAGTTCGATATCAGACAGCCGCTCACGCTGTCATCCGATGGTAAGACCACTACTACCGAGATTGCCCGCTACCAGCTTCCCGCCACTTATCAGTATCTTGGTATTCCGAGGGCTGACAAGGATGCTTTCCTCGTGGCCGATGCCACCGACTGGCAGCAGCATAATCTGCTCGAAGGCGAAACCAATGTCTATTTCGAGAACTCGTTCGTCGGCAAGACCATCCTCGATCCCATGGTGACCAGCGACACGCTGCATTTCTCATTAGGCAGGGATAACGGAATCCGCATTCAGCGCACGAAAGTGTCTGATCGTTCCACTCGTCGTCTGCTGGCTTCCACTCAGGAACAGAACATGACTTGGCGCATCACGGTCAAGAACAGCCGCAAGGAAACTGTTTCACTCACTCTGCAGGATCAGATACCTGTCTCGCAGAATTCCAATATCACCGTCACCACCGAGGAACTCAGCGGCGGCCAGTTGGATAAGTCAACGGGTATTGTCGTATGGCAACTGAAACTCCAGCCCAATGAGCAGCGGGAGTTCATTGTTCAATATCGCGTCAAGTATCCCAAGAACCGTCGATTGGTTGTGGAATGAGAATCAGCGTGACTGTATTGCCGAAATGAATATCCAGTACCTCATCGTGGCCATTCTGCTGGCCGTTGCCGTAATGTATGCAGCATGGCGCATCTATCGCGCACTGCGGGCTGCAAACGACCCTTGTTACGGGTGTGAGGGATGCCAGCTCAAGGAAATCCGCGATGCGCAGCGCAAAGGGAAATCCGGTCTTTCACCCTTTGGTAAGCGACAAAAAGCACCCTGCGGCGAGAAAAAATAACGGAAAAATTTGGATGTTCCAAAATATTACATTACCTTTGCATCCGCAAATCGCAAACAGGGTGCGTTAACAAAGCGGTTATGTGGCGGTCTGCAAAACCGTATAGAGCAGTTCGACTCTGCTACGCACCTCTTAACGAATCCGCAAGTTGTTTCCAAAAACGCTTGCGGATTTTCTATTTCAAAAATCATCCGCCCGAATGGAGGCTTTTGCAAAAAACTTTTAATTTATGGCGACGGGTGAACAGTTAACGGAATTAAATCGTTATCTTTGCAATTTAAAGGAAATCATGTAACATAAGAGATACCGATGATGACGCCAACTGTTAAGATTGACTACTTGAAAGTTGCCAACTATGCCTTTGTACATAATGGCATCGACCTCTGCAAAAGTCTTGAAATAAGATTCAACAAAAAGGATGAGACCGTAAACGACATCCACGACGTGATGGTGACCTGTGAGGGCGAATACCTGATGGGTTATCAGACGCCCGTGATGAGTACGGTATCGGCAGAAAGGACAATCCGCATCAAGAACTTTGAACTCAGGTTGGATGCGGATAAGATGGCGGCGCTGACGGAGCGTGTCAACACGACATTCACGCTGTCCATCGTGGCTGATGCCGCATCGGAGGAAAGTCGCAGGGAAGTGTTCCGTCAGGAATACCCCATCGAACTGATGGCCTACGACCAATGGCTGGGCACCACGGTTCTTCCACAGTCGCTCGTATCGTTTGTCACGCCTGACACACCCGCCGTCAGACAACTCATCGTGAAGGCTGCGCAGAAGCTGAAGGATCTCTCCGGCTCATCATCGTTCACGGAATACCAGTCGGGCAATCCCAACGAGGTGGTGCGCCAGGTGGCAGCCATCTTTGCCTCTCTTCATGAAGAGGGAATCGTGTATCGCAGCATGCCTGCCAGTTATGAGCAGATAGGACAACGAATCACATTGCCCGAACAGGTGTTGAGCGGAAAACTGGGCAACTGCATCGAACTGAGCCTGCTCTTCGCCAGTGTACTTGAAGGCGTGGGCATCAACAGCGGAATCATCCTGGAGAACGGACATGCCTATCTGGGCATCTGGCTGGTGAATGACAGTTGCCGCTACAGCACTCTTGACGATGCCTCGTTCATAGAGAAGAAGAGTTCCAAAGGTATCGATGAGATCATGGTCATCGAAAGCACGGGGATAACCGCAGAGAACACCTCGCTGGAGCAGTCACGGCTGACGGCGGAGCAGCATCTCGCCAAGACCGAGAATTTCCAGCTGTTCATCGATGTGCGCCGCTGCCGTCTGGAACGCTTCCTTCCCCTACCTGCCCGTATCCTGAAAGACGGTGTCTGGGAAATCGTCTCCGACGGGGTTTCACATGACAGTTGCGACCTGCATCTGAGTGAGCATTCACGCTATGACCTGACAAAAGTGATGAACTCCACGCAGGAACTGACACGCATGGACATCTGGGAGCGCAAACTGCTCGACTTCTCCCTGCGCAACACGATGCTCAACCTCTATCTCCGACAGCGTGCCGTTCAACTGATTTCGCTCGATGTGGACAAGATTGAGGACCATCTGCAGGAGGGCGAGGAATACAGCATCGTGGAGCGGCCTGACGTTGAGTTCAAGACCATGGACGACGGTGGACGGTTGATCCGCTCGCGCCTTGCAGAACCCATCCGTGAACTGGTGAGCAACGATATCAGCAATCACCAGCTCCATACATACCTGACGGATACCGAGACGAAGGCAGTACTGAAGAACATCTACCGTTCGGCCCGCAACGCCATAGAGGAAACGGGTGCCAACTCACTGTTCATGACCATCGGAACCCTGCGGTGGTATGAGACCGAACAGAGCGAGAAGGCCCACTATGCCCCCATCCTGATGCTTCCCGTTGAGATGGTTTACAAGAAGGGCGGCTACTACGTTCGTTCGCGTGATGAGGATATCATGATGAACGTAACGCTCATGGAATTCCTCCGACAGAACTATGATATCAAGATTCCGGGACTCAACCAACTGCCGAAGGATGACCATGGCGTTGACGTTTCGCTGATATTCGCCATCATCCGGGAAGCCCTGAAGGAACAGAAGCGATGGGACGTGGAAGAGGAATGCATCCTAGGCGTGTTCTCATTCAGCAAGTTCCTCATGTGGAACGACGTTCACAACCACCGCAAGGAACTTCAGGAAAACGAGATTGTGAAGAGTCTGGTGGACCAGAAACTCTGTTTCCAGCCAGAACCGCTCGTCACTTCCCTGAGGGAAAAAGACAAAGCCCTGCGCCCGGAATCACTGGCACTCCCCGTGGCTGCCGATTCCTCACAGATGGCTGCCGTCTTTGCTGCCGGACAGGGACATTCGTATATCCTGTACGGTCCTCCGGGAACAGGCAAGTCGCAGACCATCACCAACCTGATTGCCAATGCGCTTTTCCAAGGCAAGCGTGTACTCTTCGTGGCCGAGAAGATGGCCGCCCTCAGTGTGGTGCAGAGCCGACTGGCCAAGATCGGACTCGACCCGTTCTGCCTGGAGATGCATTCCAACAAAGTAACCAAGCGTCACGTGCTCAGCCAACTGGAAAAGGCTTTGGCCGTCACCCATATTGCTACGCCCAAGGAATATCAGTCAACAGCAGAGAAACTCTATGCCCAGCGCAGCAAACTCATCGGCTATCTGGAAGCTCTTCATACCGTGGACGAGAAAGACGGATTCTCTCTTTACGACTGTATCCTTCATGAGGAAGGAATCCAAGAAGAGCCGTTGAAACCCTTCGAGTTGAACGAACGACTGAGAACGTCGCTGATTGCCTCCACCCTACCCGATATCCAGCAACTCCTGGGCACACGGATGGAAGCCGTGCTGAAACTGATAGGACAGCCTTCGGTTCATCCGTTGCTGGGCATGCATGTAAGTACGGATGACTTACGTGATGAAAGTGAGACGGCATCACGGCTTAGTTCTGCCATCGAGACCTTAGAGAAAGGGAAGAACGAAAGAAGCCAATTACTTGAAGCACAGTCACTTAGAGATAGAATATTAAAAGATAATAACGAGCACTTGTTGGAAACCGATGGCAACCAATTGCGTGATGAATGGCGTGCCATAAAGGCCAAGTGGTTCCTGCCCCGGTTGTTTGCCAAGAAGTCTTATGTCAAGCGGATGCGTGCCTATAATCCCTATGTCACGGAGGAAGAGATTGACGGACTGATGGACCGTCTTACAGACTATCAGGAGCAGCACAGGCGCATACTGCCCGTACAGGAGGTGATGAGGAAGTATTTCGGCAAGGAACTCACCACCGATGAATTGCCAGACGAAGAACAGATGACTCAAAGCATGGCAGACCTTGCCAGATGGAAGGAGAACACAGCCATGATGCGCGACTGGTTCCATTGGTGTGAATATGCAGAAGAGCTCAAAGTCCATGGACTGACCGCCGTAGTAGATGCCCTTGAGCGTGAAAACCAGCAGCCCAAGCAGCTCACCGACCGTTTCTTCAAGGCCTTCTTCCTGACCAAAGCCCGTGAAAAGGCGGCTGCCTCTGAACAACTGCGCACCTTTGAGGGAATGCTCTTTGACGAACAGGTGCAGCAGTACAAGCATTTCTCGGAAGAGTTCCAGATGCTCAGCCAGAAAGAGCTCTATGCACGTCTGGCCGCCAGCATTCCCCGCATCGCCGACAACCTGGACAACAGCAGCGAGATAGGTCTTTTGAACCGCAACATCTCCAATGGCGGACGCGGGCTTTCCCTGCGCGACCTGTTCGACCAGATACCGAAACTGATGCCGCGACTCTGTCCGTGTATGCTGATGAGTCCGATGTCGGTGGCCCAATACCTGGATCTCTCACAGGAGAAGTTTGACCTGGTCGTCTTTGACGAGGCATCTCAGATGCCAACCTGCGAAGCCGTTGGAGCCATTGCCCGCGGTAAGGCACTTGTCGTGGTGGGTGATCCCAAACAGATGCCCCCAACGAGTTTCTTCACCTCTTCCAACGTGGACGAGGATGAAGCCGATATCGATGACCTGGAGAGTATTCTTGAGGACTGTCGCACGCTGGAAATCCCGTCGTTGCAACTCAACTGGCACTACCGTTCTCGCCACGAGTCGCTCATCGCCTTCTCCAACAACGAATACTATGACGGCAAACTCATCACCTTCCCTTCGGTTGATGACAAGCAGACGAAGGTGAAGTTCGTGCCCGTTGAGGGTATCTATGACAAGGGAGGCCGCCGTTCCAACAAAGCCGAGGCCGAGGCCATCGTCAAGGAAGTGGAACGCCGCCTGACATCCGATTCCAACACGCAGAGCATTGGCATCATCGCCTTCAGCGTGGTGCAGCAGAACCTCATTGAAGACCTTTTGCAGGAGATGCTCGACCACAAGCTGGCCGTGAAGCAGGCTGCCGATGCCCTCTATGAACCCATCTTCGTGAAGAATCTGGAGAACGTTCAGGGTGACGAGCGTGATGTCATCCTCTTCTCTGTGGGCTATGGTCCTGACAAGAAGGGCAATGTGAGCATGAATTTCGGTCCGCTGAACAATGCCGGTGGTGAACGCCGTCTGAATGTGGCCGTCAGCCGTGCGCGCCAGGAGATGATGGTATTCTCCACGATGCGCTCATCCCATATCGACCTCCGACGCTCGAAAGCCCGTGGTGTGGAGGGTTTGAAGCATTTCCTGGAATATGCGGAGCAGCAGGTGCTTGCCGAGAACATTCAGAGTACGGCTTCGCGTCCTGACACTCCTCTTGCCCGTCAGATTGCCGATGCCATTGCCGAAAAAGGCTATGTGGTGAACGTCAATGTGGGAAGGTCGCATTTCAAGGTAGATGTGGCCGTCAGCCGTCAGGAATCTCCAGATGCCTACGTGCTGGGCATCTTGCTTGACGGTGAAAGCTACCGCGACACGCAGACCACCCGCGACCGTGAGATCGTACAGCCTTCTGTACTGGAAGGACTCGGCTGGCGAGTGATGCGTATATGGAGTGTGGATTGGCTTAACAATCCTCAGCGCGTCATTGATCGTGTGATGGAACAACTGCAGGCGGCTCCCGTAAAGCAGGAAACGGCTGCTCCCGTGAAATTTGACATTTCCAAGGAGAAAGTCATAGAGAAGCCTTCATTCGCCCGTGAATATCAGGAACTGAAGCTTTCACCTGAGGAAGCCAAGGCCATGACCTCAAGGAAACTCATTCAGGCCATCGTTCATCAGGAACAGCCCATCACGCTCAAGACGCTCTGCCGCCGCATCTGCACTTTGAGGGGAGATGCGCGTGTGACTTCTTTCGTGCAGGATACCACACGCGATTATGTGAACCTGAAGTTCTTTCTTGAAAATGACCGTGAGGGAAAAGTCATCTGGGAAAGTGAAAAGGACCGCGACGACTACCGATGGTACCGTCCCGCAGCCGGCCGTGAGATCAGCGAAGTGCCGATGCGTGAAATCAGGAATGCCGTGATAGAGGCCGTCACCGAACAATTCTCCATCAACGCCGATGCCCTGTCGCTCATTGTTTCAAAGAAACTGGGATTCATGCGCAGGGGCGCAAAGGTTGACAATGCCATCAACGAAGCCTTCTCACAACTCGTAAAAGAAGGTGTGATTACCGATACCGACGGAAGCCTGAGCGCAAACTTGAATTCTTAATCTTTAATCTTGAACCCCAATAAATATCGAATAAGATGAAAAGAAATCTCCTCATTGTCTTCCTTTCCCTGACGGTGTCGCTCTCCTATGCCGACAACTGGCTCATACGCTTTATGAAACAACTGGGTGAGACCGATACCACCTACATTGAACCTCAGCACTATCCGGGAATGCTGATGCTTCAGAACTCCTACACGTTCGACCGCATCAGCCTCGACGACGGAAAAGACAAGATGGTCTTCGCCCCCGACGTTTCCGTGGGCGTGGGCCCCTTCGGCGGCTACAAGTTCTTCTTCGCCGGCTATACAGTGGACATGAAGTCGTTCTTCAAGTCGAAAGACCGCACCAATCTCGTGTTCTCCATCTTCACCAACCCATTCGTCATCGATATCTACTACCGGAAGGCAGGCAACGACTTCAAACTGCGCGAGATAACCGACCCCGAACTGAAGTGGCTCGAGGGCATGGATTGCTCCGCCATCACTACCCGTAATTTCGGTTTCTCGTTCAGCTACATCCTCAACCACAAGCGCTACTCCGCACCGGCAGCCTTCGGGCAGTCCACCAACCAGCGGCGTAGCGCAGGCTCATTGATTCTCGGGGCAGGCTACATGCGCTCCAAATTCGACTTCAACCTCGCCGACATGGTCTACGACATGGTAAGGAAATCCATCAACGATGGAACCTTCGACCAGATGGTGCTCGCCGAGGATATCGACACCGATGAACCTGACAATGACGAAGATCTCATCATGACGCGCAACGCACGCTTCAACACCTTTTCACTCACAGCAGGCTACGGCTACAACTGGGCGTTCGCCCACAACTGGCTCCTGGGAGCTGCCGTCTTCGTAAATCCCGGCCTGAAGACCTGCGATGCCCATATGGAAAATGTAAACGACATGATGGAAAACATCGACCGCGAAGACCATGGACGCAACGAATACGAGGCCATCGACAAGTATCACCATACCGGAGTGAATCTCGATTTCAAGGCACATCTCGGCATCACCTACAACAACACCCAATGGTATTGCGGAGCATTGGCTGCCGTCTATGACAACCACTACAACGCCAACGACTACCACCTGCGCAACACCTATGGTTCCGTGAACCTCTACGCCGGTTTCTACTTCGGAAAACGCAAGAAATAAAAAGTCCCCTCATGGGGACTTTTTTTTGAGGATAATTTCTTACATACACGAACTCACGCCCAGCGTAGTGCCGATGGCCGTCAGGATGGCAATCAGCAACTGAATGATGTACTTGATGATTTCTTTCTTGCTCATAGCCTAAAGTTTCAGGTTAAACAATAAATTAACTAACTCTCTTGCATCCGCCGCCCAGTAAGTCCCCCTCTTAAGGGGGAACCAACGGTCGCTGGCCGAAGGGAAAAGCAATTAGAGGGTCTCTTCTTACGGCTCCTGCTCGTCAGCCTGAGCGTTCACGGCATCCTTGTTGGCAAGGGCGTCAATGTTGGTCCAGCGCACACTGCGGATGAGCGGCTTGAAACGCTTGCCCGTAGCGGAGTCAACCTCCACCTCGGGGATGAAGATCACGCGCGTAGACTTGATGTTCTCGTTCACGGTGAAGTCGGAGACCGCGGAGACGCCCTTCGAGCGCATGCCCAGCTTGAAGGAGCCCAGACCGTCGATCTTGATGCGGTAGCCCTCCTGGAGCCACTTGATGAGCACGTTCTTCATCTCCTTCAGCACGGCGTAGGCGTCAGCCTCCTTGGCCGTGGTGTTCTCCTGGATCTCCTTGGCAACGTCGGTGAGCGACTTGATGCCGGTTACTACCGGACGGGCATACCATTTCTGGTAACTTCCCGTCATGTGTTCATTCTTGTTCTGATACAAACTGTAAAGTGCCATAATTTTAAAAGATTAAAGATTAAAGATTAATTGATAATTGATAATTGTTAATCGCCGAAGGCGACAACTCTTAATTCTTAATTCTAAACTCTTAATTCTTAAGATATTCCTTGGCTGCATCGAAGCAGGGACAGGGTTTCATGGGATTGAGGTCGTGATGACCTACGATGACGGCCTGGGGATAGTCCATCCTAAGCGAGAAAATCAGGTCGAGCAGCGCCTCCTTCTGCGCCTCGGTGCGCGTGTCGGCAGGTCGTCCCTGGCGGTCCAGCCCGCCCTCATAGCAGATGCCGATGGAGTGGCTGTTGTGGTTCTTGCAATGGGCACCGGGCTGCTCTTCCGGCCGTCCGGCATGGATGTGGCCGTCGCGCGTGATATAATAGTGGTAGCCGATGTCACGGAAGTGGCGGTTCTCCACATGGTCGCGCCTGCAGGCCTCAAAGCTCAGGCTCTTGCCTTCAGGCGTGGCCGAGCAGTGGATGATGATCAGTGTAATGGTTCTCATGCGCAAATTCATTTTAACTAAACACAAAGACACGAAGTCACAAAGTTTTTCTCTTTGCGCAGCCCTTTGTTTCTTTGTGTCTTTGTGTTCCATTATAATTATGTTTATTTTATCTATTGCAAAGATACAACATCCGGAAAGGCGTTTTTCACGCAGCGTAACCATGACTCCCGAAAGAGAGCGATAAAGCGCAATAAATTACGCCTAAATATTTGGAAATGAGCGGATTATTTCGTACTTTGGCTTCGCCGAAGATACTTACATTCGACAAAGCAAATAAAACCAATTTTATTTGCATTTGTGCTCATTTTTTCGTATCTTTGCAATATGGAAGAATTCAAGATCAAGGCCTATGGCATTGCCGAACTGGCCGCCAAATACAGTCCCGATTCGGCCGACAGCACGGCCCGTAAGAAACTCAACCACTGGATCGACCGCTACCCCGGTCTGCGCCAGCAGCTCACCGCCCTGGGCTTCCGTCCCAAGGCCCGTATCTTCACCCCCGCTCAGGTCCGCGCCATCGTCGAAGCCCTGGGCGAACCGTGATGCCATTCAGTTAATTTATGTAAATTATACAGGAAGGTATTGCATGAAAAGAGAAAAAGTATTAACTTTGCAGAACAATAATGAAGGAAGGAAAAAGCATGTACCATAACTCCCTCGCGATAACGGCACAGGCGATAGTCTCGGCGGCAATCATTGCCCGGGCAAAGCGCTCAGAATCGGCTATTAAGGCCGATTACGGTCCCTCATCGTGAGGTTTCCCTGATAGCCCGAAAGGGCTCCACCAACCGGCACAAAATCCGGACTATGGCGGCGGAATCATCTCACAACGAGCAGATGGTTCCGCCGCCGTTTTATTATCATTTTTAAACACTCTTTAAAACCACAATGTTATGAAAAAGAAGAATGAAACGAAAAAAGAGAAGGCCAAAGCCTTGCCCATAGCCACCATCGAGGAACTCCGGGAAGCCATGTCCACCATGGTCGTCACACGCAAGAACTCACTCACCATGAAGATAGAAGTACGATGGATCAACGACGACATAGACCCCTTCTCCCAGAGCAGCCTCGTCACCGACGGAGCCTGCGAGTACGGCAAATTCTGGCACGACATCAACGACCGTGAGATCAACACCCTCTACGTGCGCTGCTCCAAATACTGGCGATGCCACCGCAACGACATCGAGTCCATCATCAACAGCGACTTCACCCCGCTCACCGACCCCATCTACGACTGGCTCTTCAACAATAGCATGGACCACATCTACAGCAGTGGCTACGACTATATCAAGGAGGTGGCCGACCATGTCCACATCCGTCCCGTGGGTGGACAGAGTCAGGAAGAAGCCCAGCAGGAATGGACCGAATGCCTGCGCCGCTGGCTCGTGGGCATGGTCAGGGGTGCCATCATGAAGAACGTCACCAACCAGAGCGTGCTCGCCCTCATTGGCGAACAAGGCTCCTACAAGAGCACCTTCTTCCGCAACCTCCTACCCCACGAACTGCGCCGCTACTTCTTCGTGAAGGCCGACAACACCGTCATCAGCAAGGACGACCGCCTGCAGATGACGCGCAACTGGCTCATCTGCCTCGAGGAGATCGACTCCCTCTCCCGCAAGGAGCAGAACCAGCTTAAGGCCATCATCACCATGGAGGTGGTGCAGGACCGTCCCGCCTACGCCCGCAACTTCGAGGAGCGCCGCCGCATCGCCTCCTTCTGTGCCACCGGCAACAACGAGCACTTCCTCAACGACCCCACCGGTTCCCGCCGCTGGCTCCCCTTCGTCGTGGAGAGCATCGACGACCCCAACCGCTTCGACTACCATCACGAAGCCCTCTTCGCCCAGATCTATTCCCTGGCCATGGACCCCAATTTCCGCCATTACCTCACCCGCAAGGAGACCAATGCCCTCAACGAGCGCAACCGCCACTTCGAGGACACCGACAAGGAGTTGGAGCTCATCCAGCACTACTTCGCCGTCCCCCGTCCCGACCAGCAGGGCGTCTACCTCACCACCACCGAAATCCTCCTCAAGATCAGTTCCGGACTGCGCAAAGAGCCCTCCACTGCTAAAATTGGTATGGCTATGAAAAGGCTGGGGTTTAGTACGAAAAGAACTCGTAACTGCGTGAAATACTATGTGATAGAACTTTCCTTTGAAGAAATTGAACGAAAGAAAAGAGAATAAGAAAGTGTGTAGGGTGTAGGGTGTGTAGGCATTTTTCGCAACTTTTATAATTAAATAATCTAAGGTTTGCGCGCGTGTATAATAAATAAGTTTATTGAAAAAGCCTACACACCCTACACCCTACACACCTTTTAGCTTCAAAACATCATCCGCTGCCCTTCAAAGTATCATCCGCCCGACTCCGAAACATCATCCGCCCGAGGTCAAAGTATCATCCGCCCAAAAGCAATAATGCTCACATTTGTGTGTTAGACATAAAGAGAATGGGTCACATCTTCTTATATATGCTAAACGGAAGATTCTTGTTCTTTATATTTGTTTTATTTTTGACTTTTACTCTCCCATCCACTGATTTCTCTCCCACAGGCGATACACGCGGTTGGCGTGCTCTGCATCGTGAATGATGAGGTTGCCCGTGTCGGCATTTGAAATAATGGCCTCGCACTCCCAACTGCCTCGGGTGAACTTGAACTGTGCGGGCAGATGCAGACGGAGGTCGATGGAGGCGATGCTGTCATTTCATATTCAGTGCTTTCTCCAAAGCCTCTCTGATTATTTCAAGGTTAAATCCGGAGAGGGTGAAGGTCTTTTCTCCATCGGGGGTATAGATGGCATAGGTGGGGTATCCCGTACCCTCCAACTGTTTGAATATGGCATTCAACTGCTCTTGCGTTAGGAAATAATGCTCGCCTGAGATGTCTGTGATGTAATCCTTCCACTTGTCGTAATCTGACGTGGGCGAGGTAAGATAGATGTACACAATGTCTTTGCCGTTCAGTTCTTCTTTTAGCGGTTTCATCTTCTCATGTCCGAACTTACATGGACCACACCATGTGGCCCAGATGTCAATGAGGATAGTCTTGCCTTTGTATTTATCGAGGATAGTTTGCAGCGTGTTTTCTGGAGCCACTTCCGTCATGTCGAGGTAGTGAATGTTATCGGCCAGCCCTTGCTTGTTGGCCGTAATGGTCGCTTGATATTCTGCCACATATTTGTCGTAAAGGTCGGAAAGGTTTTTGTCCTCAATGAGTGGTTTCGCTAATTGTTTGGAGTCAAGCACCTGTGGCAGATAGTAACAATAGCGGGCAAGGTCGGCATTGAATCCTCGTGCATCAGTCATTGCATAGTATTTGCTGGCTCTTGGGAATTCATTGTTGAAAACGATATTCTTCTTATATAGATTCGCTGTGTAATTCTTAAACACATAATCAGTAAACTCCTTTGTTTTGGACAGAGAATCTTGTTCGCCTTCAAACATGAATAACGGGGAGTATGCGAATTGTATCAAATAATCTTTGATTGCATGGCAATAGTCAGAATTCTTTACCCATTTGTTGTAGTTCTCCCGTTTTTCATCACAATATCTTATCAGCGTCTGCACATCGTGTATGTCTTCCTTTTTAATGGTTGGTTTCTGAGGACCATTTTCTGTTTCCTCGTCAAAAGCAGACCGAAGCCAATCTTTGCCGAATTTTGCGTAATAGCCTTTGGCACCTACAATCTTATTATTGGCACCAGCGTCATCGTGTAGCATATCAACTAGGACGGTCACTTCCTTACCTGGTGAGAGATATACGCACCACATTGAACCCCATGGAATGTTAGCGATAACGATCCACACAATTTGAGGCAGGCAGATAGGGAGACTAAGACTGGCTTCACCATCATCATTCAGATTCGTGTAGATATCCATAGGCTTTGCAGGATTCTTCAAATCAACATATTGCACTTGAATCTCCGTGTTCATTCCCTTACGATAGTTCAACGACTTGAAATGAATGGTGGCAGGCGTAGCGTCGAACTTCAGTTCCGCCAATCCTTCCCCGTCACCATCGGCCATATATTCAGTTGGCACGGAAGCGGGAGGCATCGTGTAGTCCTTGTCGTGGATGCCAAACACTTTGTAGTCGCCTTTCGCTAAACCTTCCAAGAAGTCAAATTCCTTCGTATTCAAAGGCAAGGGCCTGAAATAGAGAATGAAGTTTTTCCTTCCTGTGTCGTCCAAAATGATGTAATCTCCTCCCAGAGGTATGCTGTCGCTTCCAATGATGCTATACTGCTTCCCATTTGTTTGCAGATAACTGTCTTTGCTGATTCGGAAGCGAAAACCTGGTAAAAGATGATCCATCCTGACATACATGGCAGTCTTTTCCTTCGTCATTTCAACCTTCTGGATTTGAAAATACGGAATGGCTGAATAGGCAACAGATGGGTTTTCCCATACGATAGTCTTTTTTGCCTGCCCCGCCATTGCGACGAGGGCGAGCAGTGCGGTGATGATAAGTTTCTTGTTCATATTCGTTTCTATTTCTCAATTAACTTCAGAATGGCCTTGCGGACACTGGATGCTTCTCTGGGACGAGGTGCATCGTTGTTGACGATGGTGCCGTCAGGAGCCACAATCACATAGGTGGGGTAGCCATGCACTTTGAGATAATGCTCGACGGCTTGCTGCTGGCTATTTGACAGACGAAGGTTCACACAGTCAGCATGGTTGAGGCCATAGCGCACAGTGGACTTTTGCCATAACTCTTCGGGCGAGTTGTTGGCAAGATACATATAAGTGACGGGCAACCCTTGGAGAGTTTCATGAAGTGATGGAAGATGCTCCATTTCTTCCCGACAGGGGCCGCACCATGTCCCCCATACATCGACATAAACCACACGTCCACGGTAGGGCAAGATGAGTTTTTGGAAAATCTCCTGTCCGTCCGTCAAACTGTCCAGCGTCATCTCCGTCAATGTTTCAATCTCTTCTTTTACTGGTGCCGCAAACTTCATCTTCTTGTTCTCCAAATATCCCATTAGCAGCTCATAAGATTTCGTATTCAGATGCTTATGCAGAAAGGCATCGCGTTCGGCAGTCATTTCGTCACCGCATTTATCCAGATAATAGAATGTCTTCATCAGTTCCCGCACGTCATCGGAAACGTCAATCGAGTCAATAATGGTGATGGGATAAACTCGGGTTATCAAATCCAATCCCATGTCGCCCTCATCATCTGCACCCATGCTGATGAACCCTTTTTGTCTCATGATTTCCAGATTGATGACATCGCGGAAATACGTGACAGCATCACGAGAAACCATCCCCTGCGGGTGGAGCAATTCGCGGGTTTCGACTTCGTTCATCAGGTCTAAGTATTCCGTGGGCAGCGATGTGAGTCCTTGCGACAAGAAATCTCCTACTTGCTCCCCGAAATGGACCAACACATTTTGTGTCATATCCATGCCAAAGCCATAGCCAACCAAGGCATTGAGCATCTCCACATAGCCTCTTGGCATGTCGGGATGTGCAGTGCGGAGCGAATCAATGCGGTGAAGGTTTTGCTCATGAATATCACGAATACATCGCGTGGCCTCCTGCATTTCAAACTGGGACACTTGTCCGTGGAAATCTCCAATCTTCAGTGGATAGGCTATCTGTGCGTTGTGCACCTCGGCATTCTCGCCATCGAAGACACAATGACCGTTGATGTCATCCAATAGGATATCTGCGCTTGTTCCCGGGCGGCAGTAAAGGTTAAGCACTCCCCACACAACACCTTTTATTTTGTTGTCGTCCCACACTTGAATGTGAAGTGGATAATATGCGGGAATCTTTACGCTCCAACGCCCTTCGCTGTCGGTTACAGGATAGAGGCCAGAAGTGTCGAAAGTCATGTATTCGGGATATGCCACAGTTGCTTTCTCGCCCTGAATCTTGCTGGAGAGTTGGAAGTTAATGGTAATTGTGTCGGGCTTTATTTGCCCCTGCCCCGCCATTGCAACGATGGCGAGCAGTACGGTAATGATGGTTTGTTTGTTCATTTTTCTTATGCTTCTATATAGTTATACGAGGTTTTTGCAGATATATGTCGGTTGAGACTGTTAAACAATCTAAAGAGCGGCGCAAATCTGTAAGAGAATTCCCATAGATTAATCAAGTGGAGTATTCTCAATTTTGTGGCGAAGTTATAAAAAGTCCCACGAAAAAGCCCCCGACATAACCGAAAAGCGGTCGTCGGGGGTGCAGGTCTTAAACTAGTTAAAGAGTTTTACCCTATTTTTTGCCTGCCCCGCCAAAGCGACGAGGGCGAGCAGTGCGGTGATGATGGTTTTCTTGTTCATTGTTTCTTTGCTTGTTTCATTTCTATATTGATTGCTTAACTATTATTGATTCTTCGATTGTGGTAGCGGGCTAAAACGCTATATACCCGCTCTCATCAATCATATCAGAACCGTTCTTGGTAAAGAGGAATTGGTAGAGTTTGTATGCTATACTTTCATGGCTTTCCGACTTGCGGACTGCTGCGTATATGCTTGACACGAACGGATACTTGTCTCCCCTAAGCGATTCTTTGCTGGGAGTCACACCGTCAATAGAAAGCATTTTTACATTCAACAAATCGCGGACCATTGCTGTGCAGTAGAAGAATGGAGTATAGCCGATGCCATATTCATCGTGTTCAAGTTGCAAGTAAGGAGAAGCCATTTGAGAACCAATGATTTCTGGCATATAGGTTCCGTCAATCATGTTCAAGCCATTCATGACCAACGTCTCCATCTTCTCCTGGCTTCCGGAATCCGCATCACGAATATATGGAGTAATGGCATGGTCAACACCGCCAACCTCTTTCCAGTTGGTTATCTCTCCTGTATAGATCTTTCGCACCTGGTCAGTAGTCAGGTTCTTGACAGGATTCTTGGGGTTGACGATGAATACCAAAGCATCGATGGCAAGCGGTGCTGTTTCAAGTTCTACGCCCAAGGATTCTGCTGCTGCCTTTTCATTTCTGGAGACATCACGGCTCGCAATGATAATGTCACACTTGCCCTCAATTAGATTCGTATAGGCTCCGTGCGTGCCGCTGCAAAGATTCTTGGCAAGGTAGTCACTATAGGAAAATGAAGATTTAGCCCCCGAAAAGTCTGGCTGGATGATATAGGTCGTTCCACTCATCCAGTCCACTTCCCACTTGTAGGGTACATCAAGCAACTTATAGGCCACAAGATCCCGGACAGGTCGAGTGCTAGTTGAACAGTCTGTAAGCGGCCAGTCCATCAATGTAATACCAGAAAGCGTCTTATAGGCATCATTTACCATGTCTTTATCATCGCTACTGCAATAGGCGAGAGAGAAGGTAGCAAGCGTCGCAAAGGCAATTCTCCAAATCTTCATTATTTTCATTTTGCTAAGAATTATAATTATTTGACTATTTCGTGTGGCAAAGTTACATAAAGTCCCACGAAAAAGCCCACGACATAACCGAAAAGCAGTCGTCGGGGGTGCAGGTCTTAAACTAGTTAAAGAGTTTTGCCCTATTTTTGTACTTCGAACGTGATGGACTTGCGAATCGTGCTCAGATAGTTAGGAGTGATGCAGAGGAACGAGGCGAGGTCTTGCAAGGCAAGATGCTCAACAATGCCGGGACAACGCTGCAGCAGCAACTCATAGCGCTCGCGAGCTGTGGCCCGGTGGAGGTCGAGGTAGCACTGATTGCGCTGCCTAAGCACATGCTCAGCTATGATACTGCGAAACTCCATCTTTTCTGCGTCTTGACGGAAAAAGCCCATCAGCTGTTCGCCACTCACACGGAGCACGCAGGTGGGCACCATCGCCTCGATCGTAGTCTGCGATGAATGTCCGTCGAGACAGTTGGGATAGTCGGCCACTATCTCGCCCTCGAACGAGAACCAGGTGATGTGTTCCCTGTCGATTCCTGACCTGTGGTCATCTACCCGTAGCCTTCCGCCGATGCCATACGTTACATACTTGAAGCATCCCTCGGTTACAAAGCCGAACCATCGTGCCGGGTCGCCCTCGCGCTCCAGCTGGTCGCCCTTGCGGTATGTCACCTCCTTGCCCTCGCGCTCGCAAAACTCCCGCAGCGCCTCAATATCAATGCTATTTTTCCCGAATTTCTGTTCCATCGTCACCGAATTTGCTGGCAAAGGTAGTGAATTTTCCAAGAAAACATTTCTTATTGTTATAAATAAGACTTACTTTAGACATAATTAGCTTAAACTACGCAAAACGGTGGCTATAAACCTTTCCGCTTTGCAGAAGAAAGATTTTCAAAATCCGCGCTGTTCGCGGCGGATGCGGTTCATCTTCTCGGAGAAGCCGCCTTGCGTGATGAAGTCCTTTTCCAGTCGCTCCAGTTGCTTGAAGAGCAGGTAGTCGGCCTGGTTGATGAGGATGATGGCCATGTTGGCGATGGTCTCGGGCGGACGCGTCTGGCAGAGATTCATGAAGAATTCGGCATCGTTGTGCTCCTTGCCCAGCCGGCGCATGGCCGTCCATTCCACGGAATTCTCTTCCCACTGGCGATGACCGTGCGTGCGCAAATAGTCGATGTAGTCCTCCAGGAGTTCCTGCAAACTTGCCTTCGCCACATTGACAAGTTTGATCTCGGTCTTTGCCGAGGTAGCAGAAGCAGCACAACCTTCAATGATGTTCTGCTTGCCCGAACGTGCCGCCTGCACCATCTGGTCGATAGTACGGTCGCCTTTCTGCAGATAGGTGTGGCAGAAGTAGTAAGTCATCTCGAAGATAACCTCCGTCTTCTGGTAGGAAAGCAGCTTGCGGTAGTTGCCTGAGTGGCGAATGAGTTTTTCCATGATGTGTTGCTTTTGAGTTTGACTTTAGGGACTTTAAGGACCTTAAGGTCTTTAAGGACTTTAGGGTCTTTAAGGAGCTTTGCTCCAATTTCGATGCAAAACACGGTTACTTCTTCAGCATCTTCTTCACGGCTTTCACGGCTTTAGCGGAGGGAACTTCGCCGCTGTAGGGAGCAAGCATCCATTTCACGGTCCACGTGAGACGCTCACCGGGAGCCAAGGTCACATAAGCACCTTGGCTCTCGAGTTCTATATAGGTCTTGCCACGGTTCACATAGACCTGTATCTCGGCCTCTCCGGGAGCAGGGGCGTCTGCAGTAAGGTCCTCGAACTTCTTCACCAGGAGCAGCCCATCGTTCAGATAGGCCAGCCAGCCCTTGCCGTCGGAATTGATCTTGCGGTTCTCGTTGGCCGTATCGGTCTTGTACCAGGCAGCACCATCGGCTGCGGTGAACGACATCAGGCCTGCGGGGGTGATGCCTTCCACGGGTGCGTCGAAGAATATCCAACCGTCGTTGGGTACGCGGGAGATTTCCCATGGTGCCACCTTGCGGGCTTGCTTGCCGGTATTGATGATGGAATAGCGCACGGTGAGCGACTGGTCGCGCTTGTTGGTATGGAAGCGCTTGCTCACGCGCATGCCAAGCTTTGCCGACTCGCTGCTGGTGATGGTCAGCGTGTCGCCGTCCTCATCGATACGGTAGCGGTATTTGTCGAACTCAGGCACGGGAGGCCAGTTCCATTCTTTCTGCGGACTGGTCCAGAACGTGCTTCCGAAAGATTCGGGCATCTTCGACTGAGACAGCACTTCCTTGCCGTCATAGCGCAGCGAGAGAATCTTGCCTCCTGCCCCCGTGTCGATGGTGGCAGAGAGATGGCCCACTTTGAACTGACGCTCCGACGGCGGGAAGATGACGCGGTAGTGACCGCTCAGGTGCATGAAGGCAAAGAGACGCAACAGACCGTCGTAGTAGGCATCGAAATAGCCGTCTTCGAAAGGCACGTGCTTGGCTTCCCAGAGAGCCTTGATGAACTCGCGGCGCTTGTCGTGACTGCACATCACGGAGGCGGCAGCCGACGTGGCCACTAATCCGATGCTATGACGCAGTTTCCTGAAACCACCTGCCTGCAGAATCTCGTTTCCTTCGGGAAGCGTGCCATCCACGCGGTATTGATCCACGAACGTGTCGATACCCTGACTGTAGAGGAAGTTCTGGATGCGCTCACCATAGGCGCGCTGCCATTCGGCATCGGCACAGCTCCATTCATAGTCGAGTGCGATGTTCATGGGCACACGCCATGAGTCGTAACGGAAATTGTTGTTGCCATTCCGGCGTGGAGCTCCCTCGGGACGTTGCGGCATTCCCGGGAAGCGCGGCATCTGCATCTCAGAGCCGTCGAACTGGCACTGGTCACCGTTCAAGCCTGTCTGAGCGTTGGTACACTTGTGCAGCAGCTCACGGCTCTTCTGTGCGCACTCCATCCAAAAGTCGCTTCGGCCATCGTCAGCCCATTTTGCCCATACCTCGTAGAAAGCAGGAATGTGGTAGCTGGGGTCGGTGAAACGCTGGCCGAAACCGTCGGGTGTGAAGGTGATGAGTTTCGTCTCAGGATCGATAAGATACATCTTTGCCTTTGACTGCTCCTGCCCTCCAGGACCGCCGAAACCACCGAAGCCTGCGGGACGGGGCTCGGGCGTATATTCCTTGGGTTGGATGCAGTTCAGGATGTGCTGTGCCTCGGCCTTGTAGTTGATACCGGTGGTATTGCCCCACTGGTTGGAAGCGAAGATCAGCGCGGTGATGAAGTACAGTTCTCCGTCGGAGGCAGCGCCTAGTGAGTTGCGGGTTCCGTCGGTCTTGCAACTCCATGCAAAATAGCCCTCACGGATACCTTCCTGATGCTGCATGTATTTCTTTGCCCAGCGCCACAGGCGGTCGAAGATGTCCTTCTCTCCCATCTGTACGGCTACCATCATGCCGTACGACATTCCTTCCGTGCGCACATCATGGTTCTTGATGTCGCTGACGTATCCCATGGTGTCGCCCACCTCGAAATACACTTTGTTGGGACCATGGAACACATCGTTGAACACTTCCTTCAACTTCTGCTCCACCTCGTTGGGCCTATAGCCCATCTCAACGAAAAGGTTACGATACTGACCGGTCTCAAAAGCGCCCTTATCAAGGGGAGCCTGCAGGCCTCTGGGCCATTGGGCGGCAGCCATCAGGCTCCAAGCGAGCATGGCCACGACAATAAGGCATTTGTTTGTTTTCATATAGCGTATTAATGATTCCTAGAAACAAATAACCCTGTAAAGTCCAGGACTTACAGGGTTATTATTAGTAGTCGGTAAGGGAATCGAACCCTTATGCCAAGATTGAGAATCTTGTATCCTAACCGTTAGATGAACCGACCATCTATTCAGCATTTCGACCATTCCCCTCTGCGGAAGGAGGGGGATTCGAACCCCCGGTACGGTTACCCGCACGGCAGTTTAGCAAACTGCTGGTTTCAGCCACTCACCCATCCTTCCAAGGAGGTTCGTTCGATTTGCCGAAACAACTGATTTCTCAATTGCGAGTGCAAAGGTAGTGTAAAAAATCCGAACCGCCAAATATTTCCTAAAATATTTTTCAGAATTTTGACTCTTCCGCACTTCACCTTATTAATTTTAAAAGGAGAATAAGGGTGAAGAATAAAACCGTTGTCAAACAAAAGCGTGAGACATGGGTAACACTCCCCTGCCTCACGCTTAAAATAAAGGATGAATCCGATCAGAGATTCAAGCCCTTCTTGATGGCCTCAATCTTGGCTGTGGCATCCTTCGTGCAGCGCTCATAGCATCCGGCGCACTTCATGGAAGGATCCTTGACCTCGGTGTAGAACTTGATCTTGGGCTCTGTGCCTGAAGGACGTACGCTGACCTTCGTGCCATCCTCGCAGAACCACTGCAGCACGTTGCTGGTGTCAGGCATGTCAATCTTGGTCTTGGAGCCGTCGGCATTGGTCTGCTCGAGGGTCTTGTAGTCCTTCCAGCAGCATACCTTCGAACCGCCGAGTTCCTTTGGAGGATTGGCGCGGAAGTTCTCCATCATGGCCTTGATCTCGTCGGCACCGGTCTTACCGGGACGAACCACATTGATCGTGGTCTCCTTTGAGAATCCGTACTCCACGTAGATATCCATCAGCAGGTCGTAGAGGGTCTTGCCATTGTCGCGTGCCCATGCAGCGATTTCACAGATGAGACAGATAGAAGCAGGTGAATCCTTGTCGCGAACCTTGTCGAACGGCAGGAAACCGAAACTTTCCTCACCACCGCCGATATACTTCTTCTTGCCCTCGTTGATACGAATCTCGTTGGCAATCCACTTGAAGCCGGTGTAGCAGTCCTTCAGCTCAACACCATTCTTCTTGGCAATCTCGGCAATTTCCTCGGTAGTCACGATGGTCTTTACGAGGAACTCGTTGCCCTTCAGCTGACCGAGCTTTTTCTTGTTGGCGATGATATACCATGAGAACATCATGCAGGTCTGGTTACCGTTCAGGATCTCCCACTCACCCTTCGGATTGCGGCAGACAATGGCCAGACGGTCGGCATCAGGGTCGGAAGCAATCACGAGGTCGGCATTCAGCTTCGTACCGAGCTTCATACCCAGCGTCATAGCCTCTGCATTTTCGGGATTCGGGCTGACCACCGTCGGGAAGTTTCCGTCGATGACCATCTGCTCGGGCACCACGTGGATGTTCTGGAAGCCCCATGAGCGCAGAGCCATAGGAATGATCACGCGACCTGTTCCGTGCATGGGTGAATAGACGATGTTGAGGTCCTTCTGGCGCAGGATGACATCCTGGTCAACCATAGCCTCCTTCACGGCCTGGATGTAATCCCAGTCCATCTCACCACCGATAATCTCAATGAGGTCCTTATTACCTTCGAACTTCACATCGTGGATCTTCACTTTGTTCACCTCGTCGATGATACCCTTGTCGTGGGGAGCCAGCACCTGAGCGCCATCGTCCCAGTAGGCCTTGTAGCCATTGTACTCCTTGGGGTTGTGGGAAGCCGTCACATTGACACCTGCCTGCGCACCCAACTGACGGATGGCAAATGAAATCTCAGGTGTAGGACGGAGGCTCTCAAAGAGATAGACCTTGATGCCGTTGGCCGAGAAGATGTCAGCTACAGACTCTGCGAACATGCGTCCGTTGTTTCGACAGTCGTGGCCTACTACCACTGAGCATTGCTTTCCGGGGAAAGCCTTCAGGATATAGTTGGCAAAGCCCTGTGTGGCCATGCCGACGATATACTTGTTCATACGGTTGGTTCCGGCACCCATGATACCACGGAGACCACCCGTACCGAACTCGAGGTTCTGGTAGAAAGCATCGATGAGGGCCGACTTGTCTTCATTGTCAAGCATAGCCTGAACTTCCTTACGGGTCTCTTCGTCGAAAGCAGGTGAAAGCCACTCCTGGGCTTTTGCCTCGCACTGTTTGATTAAAGCTTCATTATTTTCCATAATAGTTAGTGTAATTAGATATTTGAATTCTTTTGATTTGAGTACAAAGATAATGTTTTTTATTGTATTCGCGAAAGGTTCATCAAAAAAAGTTTTGATATTTGGATTTTTTGACGTAATTTTGGGGGCAAAAATAGAAGTAGGATATGGAAATCTATTTTACGGGAGTGATTATTGCCATCTGTACTTTTCTGATCATCGGCCTGTGTCATCCCCTGGTTATCAAGACTGAATATTACTCCGGAACTCGCTACTGGTGGCTATGGCTGGTAGGGGGAATCCTTTTCATATGTGCTGCATTCATCGTACCGAATGCCTTTGAATCAGAAAAGACAGGCATCGTGGTGTCTTCGATATTGGGCGTTTGTGGCGCCTCGCTGCTTTGGGGTATCGGTGAACTGTTCGCCCAAAAGAAGCGTGTAAAGAAAGGATGGTTCCCCATGAATCCCAAGCGCAAGCATGAATACGAAGATATGGACGAGAACGATAGTCTCTGTCCGGTATGCAAAGACAATCCCTCCCATCCTGCCTCGTATAAGGAAAAATGAAGACTCTGCTGATACTTGTAGGCAAAACGGCGAATAAGCACTTCGTGGCGGGTATCAACGACTACGTGGAGCGCATCGGCCACTACATGCCGTTTGAACTGGTAACCATTCCGGAACTGAAAAATACGAAAGCGCTGACGGAGGAATTGCAGAAAGAGCGCGAAGGTGAACTGATCCTCAAAATGCTGCAGCCTTCCGACACGGTGGTCCTGCTGGATGAACATGGAGCCGAAATGCGAAGTACGGAGTTTGCCACATGGCTGCAGAAGAAACAGCAAACAGCCCGGCGGCTGATATTTGTCATCGGCGGCCCTTACGGCTTCTCCCCTGCCCTGTACCAACGGGCAAACGAGAAAGTGTCGCTCTCAAGGATGACCTTCTCTCACCAGATGGTGCGGCTCATCTTCACCGAGCAGATTTATCGCGCGTGTACCATTATAAAAGGTGAGCCCTATCATCACGAATAGACAACGACGGAAATCATATTACTCATAAATAATATAAGACTATGGAAAGAACCTGGAGATGGTTTGGCAAGAAAGACAAGATTACACTTGCCATGCTGAAACAAATCGGCGTGGAGGGCATCGTGACAGCCCTGCATGATGTGCCCCTCGGCGAAGTTTGGACACGTGAGAAGATTCGCGACCTGCGAGAGTATATTGAATCCTATGGCATGCGCTGGAGCGTGGTGGAGAGTCTGCCCGTGGTGGAGACCATCAAGTATGGCGGTCCTGACCGTGATGAGCAGATAGAAGTCTATAAGGAAAGTCTGCGCAATCTCTCGGCTGAAGGCATCCATTGCATCTGCTACAACTTCATGCCGGTGCTTGACTGGGCACGCACAGATCTCTTCCACGACAATCCAAACGGAGCCACCAACCTGTACTTCAATTATGCCGAATTCGCCTATTTTGACATCTACATTCTGAAGCGCGAAGGCGCACGCGAAGAGTGGGCAAAGTTCAAGTTCCCCAAAGGATGGGGCGAAGGCCGCAATGTGTTGGCCGAATGCGATGAACTGGCCAAGACCATGACACCAGAGAAAGACCACAAACTGGTGGAAAACATCGTCATCAAGACGCAGGGCTTCGTCTCCGGCAACTTCAGCGAAAACGACGAAGCTCCCATCCAGAAGTTCCGCGAGTTCCTCAATCTCTACAAGGGCATCGACAAGGCTCAGCTACGTGCTAACATGAAATACTTCCTAGAGGCCATCATGCCTACCTGTGAGGAGTGCAACATGAACATGTGCGTACACCCCGACGATCCCCCCATCGAAATCCTCGGATTGCCGCGCATCGTCCGTACGGAAGAGGATATCCAATGGTTCCTCGATGCCGTACCCAATAAGCACAACGGCCTGACTTTCTGCGCAGGCAGCCTTTCGGCCGGTGCCTATAACAACGTAGTGGAACTGGCCCGTAAGTTTGCCTCACGCACCCACTTCGTTCACTTGCGTTCATGCCACATCTTCCCCAACGGCGACTTCACTGAGGCCAGCCACCTGGGAGGACGTGCCGATATCATCGAATTGTGCCGTATCTTTGAAAAAGAGAATCCCAGCCTGCCCATGCGCGTGGACCACGGCATGACCTTCACCGACGAGCCTGGCGGCATCATGGACGAGTCGAGCCACGGCCACAACGCCGGCTACACCCTGCTCGGACGTATGTTCGCCCTCGGACAGGTGCAGGGCATTCTGGCTACTGTTGACCGTGAACTCGGTATTGAATATAAGCAACCGGGCTTCTTCGACTGATAATAACAGTTATATTTGGCTATTACGATTATTATTTATACCTTTGTAACCGCTTTGCGAAAACGCAGGGCGGTTTTTTTATAAAATTATGTACAAGTCTATTTTTAACAAACGCGAGGTCTTTCGCTTCAAGCGGTTCAGCAATAAGGGCTATTCGCTCTTCAGCTGTCTGGGCCGTGAGGTGATAGTGGGCACTTTGAGTGTGGCTACGCTCACCTATGCTAAAGCAGACGGTATCAGCATCCGGACGGAACTGACCGAAAAGGACCAGCCTCAGTATGAGGTGACGCTCGATGACGTGGAAGTCTCGGGCTCGCGTGCCCCGCTTGCTTTAGGGCAGGCGGCGAGAATGGTAACTGTACTGAGCCGCGAGGACATTCAGGCGGCGCCGGTACAAAGTATTAACGATTTGCTCAAGTATGCGGCAGGAGTAGATGTCCGCCAGCGAGGGCCCATTGGCGCGCAGACTGACATCGGAATCCGGGGAGGAACCCAAGAGCAAATCACCATCCTGCTTAACGGCATCAACATCTGCGATCCGCAGACAGGTCACAACAGTTTTGATTTTCCGGTGGATATCAGCGAGATTGAGCGCATTGAAGTGCTTGAGGGTCCCGCAGGTAGGGTCTATGGAACATCCAGTTTGGCCGGAGCAATCAATATCGTGACGAAGAACTCCGGAGTCTTTGGTAATTCCGGACCATCCCAGGAAGCCTGTCTCCACATGGAAGGCGGTTCATTCGGCTATCTCTCTGCAGGTGGTTACGGTAACATATCAAATGGACGATGGAGCAGCCAGCTGAGTGCTTCGTATACCCGCAGTGATGGATACAGTCGGAACAAGGCTGGCGGACTGAATATGGACTATAGCGGTGGTAAGGCATTCTATCAAGGACGGTTTGAAGACAAAAGCCTCCAAGTGAGATGGCATGCCGGACTCTCCACGAAAGGTTTCGGCAGCAACACTTTCTATAGCAAAAAGTTTGACAACCAATACGAAAAGACCACCAAGTGGTTCACGGCTATTCAGGCTGAAACGAAAGGCTCCTGGTTTCATTTCAAACCAGCCATCTATTGGAACCGCTCTCAAGACCGTTTTGAACTCTTACGCAACGAACCGGACAAGTATCCATTCAATTACCATCGCTCTGATGTCTTCGGCGTGAACCTGAACAGTTGGTTTGACTGGTATTTAGGTCGGACGGCCATTGGTGCGGAATTCCGGAACGAGGATGTTATCAGCGGAAATCTCGGCGAACCTCTCAACCACACAAGACATATCAGCGGAACAGACCGCGACTACGAATTTGGACTTAACCGCTCTAACATCAGTTTCAATCTGGAACATAACATTCTGTTGAATCAATTTACATTAAGCGCTGGTTTCATTCTAGTTAAGAATACTTGGAACGAAATGAACTTTAAGTTGTATCCAGGCGCGGACGCCAGTTACCGATTCTCTGAAAACTGGAAAGTCTACGCCTCATGGAACACTTCCCTGCGAATGCCCTCCGTCACCGAACTGTACTACAGCGTGGGTGGGCACAAGGCCGACAAATACCTGAAGCCCGAAGAACTCTCAGCCGTAGAGACGGGTATCAAGTACCAGTCAAGAACGATGCAGGCCAGCATCAGCGGATTCTACCACCACACGCGCAACATGATCGACTGGATTATGAACACAACAGAGGCAGAACCCGTATGGAAAAGCATGAACTATACGAAGGTCAACATGCTCGGACTGGAGGCCATCCTGCACCTCGATTTCAAGGAGTGGATGCCGCAACAAGATGTACTGAAAAAACTTGACTTGTCGTATTGCTACATGAACCAAGAGAAAGACCAGAACGAAGAGCAAATCAAGTCGCAGTCGAAACTGGAATACCTGCGCCACAAGCTGGTGGCCTCGCTGCAGCTGCATCTCGTCAGCCAGCTGAACCTGAACGTGAAATACCGTTTTCAGGATCGCGCCGGCAGCTATACCGACATGCAGGATCAAGTGCAGGACTATGCCCCCTACTCGCTTGTGGATGCACGCCTGTCGTGGAACGCACCCCGATACGACATCTACGCAGAGGCCAACAACCTGCTGAATAAAAAGGATTATGTGGATTATGGCAATGTACCGCAACCAGGATTCTGGTTTACGGCAGGCATCATTGCCCGATTCTAAAGTATCATCCGTTGCCTTCCAAAGTATCATCCGACGGCCTTCAAAGTATCATCCGTTGAAGGTCAAAGTATCATCCGTTGAAAAGCAAAGTATCATCCGCTGGAAGGCAACGGATGATACTTTCGTTTTAGTCGTCGTAGATAGTGGAATCCTCTATGCCGGCTTCTGCAAGGGCTTCCTTGCGCTCCACGCAGGTGCCGCATTTGCCGCAATGATGCTCACCACCCTTGTAGCAACTCCACGTCTTCGTGTAGTCGATACCCAATTCCTTGCCGCGGCGGGCAATGTCGCCTTTGGTGATGTTGGTATAGGGCGCCAGAATCTCGATGCCCGGGAAAGTGCCGGTTCGGGTGGCTTCGCTCATGGCCTTCACGAACTCCGGACGGCAATCGGGATAGATTGTGTGGTCACCCCCGTGATTGGCCATCATCACATATTTCAGGCCGCGACTTTCGGCCATGCCGGCTGCAATGGCGAGCATGATGCCGTTGCGGAACGGAACCACCGTTGACTTCATATTCTCTTCGGCATAATGGCCTTCGGGAATGGCATCAGAGCCTTCCAGGAGTGAACTCTTGAAATATTCGCCCATGAATGCCAGCGGAATCGTGATGTGCTCGATGCCTAATTGCTGGCAATGATACTCCGCAAAGGGTATCTCGCGGTCGTTGTGGTTACTGCCGTAGTTGAACGAAATGGCCAGCGCGATGCGCTCCCGGTAATCATAAAGAAGCGTGGTGGAATCCATTCCACCGCTCAGGATCAGGATACTGTCTTTCATCTTTTCGTCTACCCAACATAAACTATGATTTGCAGCACGTCTTTCCAAACTCGCAAATTCTCGCGCTATCAAGTCATCGTCACTCTCAAATCCTATTATAGTGCGATTAGTAATTAATATATATGTATCATCAACTGCTACTTTGTAACCGATGTGTTTTCCTTTCGTTATTGTTGAGACTGACTCTTTGACAACATTAAATATTTCTTCGTGTCCTATGAGCTCAGATTTTGCTTTAACCAGTTTTTCTTCAGGTGTCGAGCCCGCATAACCTGTGATATCCACAAGATAAACTAACGAAGAATTCTCAAAAACAGAAAGCCTTTGCAATTTATTCTCATCAGTATCAGCAGATTGTAAATAACACACTGCGTATATGTGACCTTTATGAAACCCATTAGTCTCAGTCTCTGTGAGTTCCATACTAACGACTTTTAATTTCTTTTTCATCAATAAATCTATTATATTTTCTCCGCAATACATTCTATTTCTACGAGCGCACCCTTAGGCACGGCCTTCACGGCAAAGGCGCTACGAACCGGATAGGGCTCTTCGAAAAACTCAGCATAGACCTCATTCATGGCCGCAAAATCAGCAATGTCGGCCAGCAGCACCGTGGTCTTCACCACATTCTTCATACTCAGTCCGGCAGCCTTCAGGATGGCCTTCGCATTGGTGAGGCATTGGCGGGTTTGCTCTTGGATGCCCTCGGGAAACGCACCCGTTGAGGGGTTGATGGGAAGTTGTCCGCTGGCGAATACCAGTCCGCCTGTTTCAATGGCCTGGCTGTAAGGTCCGATGGCAGCAGGCGCTTTATCTGTCTTGATTGCTTTCATTTTGCAATAAAATTAAATAACCGTGCAAAGATAAGTGTTTTTATCTGAAAACGGTCGAAAAAAGTGTAATGATTTTGGTTTTTTAAAAATAAAAATGTAGATTTGCAACAGAATTTTTACAATTTACAATAACAATGAAGAAAATCTCACTTTTTGCTGCAAGTGCCGTATTCGCACTCTGCAGTTGTATGGGTGGCCAGAACGGCAATATGCTCGGATCCATTCTGGGTGCGGCCACCAACGCAAACACCATTTCGAACATTATTTTTGACGTGATCGGTTACAACAAGCTATCGCAGGCCGACCTTGTAGGCAACTGGTATTACTATCAGCCTGGTTGTGCCTTCACCACGGAAAGTCTCTTGGCTAAGGCCGGTGGTCATATCGCAGCCACACGTGCCAAGGAAGAACTGGCACCTACCTATCAGAAGCTCGGCATTTCTGCAGCCAACACGTATTTCCAGTTTACCGAGAACGGCCAGTTCAGCGGAAAGATTGACGGGCAGCCCCTGAGCGGGACCTACACCTTCAATCCCAACGACCAGAGCATACAGCTGAAGACCCTGTTGCTTAACATCAAGGGCTATGTGAACCGTAATGCACAAGGCATCTCATTGCTTTTTGAGTCAAAGAAACTGCTGTCAGCACTCCAGACGATTGCTGCCATCAGCGGCAACTCCACGCTGAGCAGCGTTGGTGAACTGACAAAAAACTATGACGGAATTCGTCTGGGTCTCGACCTGAATCATTGATTCAAGTCTACAATTGCAAACCCTACGTTACATTTAATGCGACGAACTGCAAAAAAGTTGAAATTTATAAGCCCTGCGCTTACGAATTTCATCTTTATTTTGTAACTTTGCCGAGTTATTAAGAATTAGGTATTAACATCATAAATTATAAGGTATTATGACAATTGATCAATTTAACTTTGCCGGTAAGAAGGCAATTGTTCGTGTGGACTTCAATGTGCCCCTCGATGAAAATGGTAATGTAACTGACGACACCCGTATCCGCGGTGCCCTTCCCACGCTGAAGAAGATTCTCGCCGATGGTGGTGCTGTCATCATGATGTCCCACATGGGCAAGCCCAAGGGTAAGGTTAATCCCAAACTGTCATTGAAGCAGATTGTTCCCGCTGTTAGCAAGGCCCTCGGTGTTGACGTGAAGTTTGCTCCCGATTGTGCCAATGCTTCTGAAGAGGCTGCTGCCCTGAAGATGGGCGAGGCTCTGCTGCTAGAGAACCTGCGCTACTATCCTGAGGAGGAAGGTAAGCCCGTTGGCGTTGAGAAAGGCACTCCCGAATACGACGAGGCCAAGAAGGCCATGAAGGCATCACAGAAGGAATTCGCCAAGAAGCTGGCTTCGTATGCCGACGCTTACGTGATGGATGCTTTCGGAACTGCTCACCGCAAGCACGCTTCTACTGCCGTTATCGATGAGTTCTTCGACAAGGACAGCCGCATGTTGGGCTATCTGATGGAGAAGGAAGTGAAGGCTGTTGATGCCGTTCTCGGCAACATCAAGCGCCCCTTCGTGGCCATCATGGGTGGTTCTAAGGTTTCTACCAAGATCGGTATCATCGAGAATCTGCTCGGAAAGGTTGACAAGCTGATCCTCTGCGGCGGTATGACCTACACCTTTGCCAAGGCTCACGACGGCAAGATCGGTAATTCTATCGTTGAGCTCGACAAGCTGGATGTAGCTCTCGGCGTTGAGGAACTGGCCAAGAAGAACGGTGTTGAGCTGGTGCTCGGCAGCGACTGCACAGCTACTAATGGCCTCGACTTCGGTACAATGACCGTCAAGGAAGGTTCTGAGATCATCACCTGCCCCGCTATTGATGTTCCCGAGGGATTCGAGGGTGTTGATGCTGGTCCTGAGAGCCAGAAGGATTTCGCCAAGGCTATCGAAGGTGCCAAGACCATTCTTTGGAACGGTCCTGCAGGCGTGTTCGAGTGCGATGAGTTCACAGCTGGTAGCCGTGCCATCGGTGAGGCTATTGCCAAGGCTACCAAGGAAGGTGCCTTCTCGCTCATCGGCGGTGGTGACTCCGTGGCTTGTGTGAACAAATTCGGTCTTGCCGATCAGGTTAGCTATATCTCTACCGGTGGTGGTGCTCTGCTCGAGGCCATCGAGGGCAAGGTGCTTCCTGGTGTGGCAGCTATCAACGAATAACACACTAACTTATTATTCAACTTATACTAATGCTGAGGGGCGACTTTTTATAGAGTCGCTCCTTATTTTATGGGTACAAATCACGGGCTGTTCCGTCTTTTAATATAAATAAACAAACAAATCAAAAAAACATTCGAATGAAGACATTGAAGAAATACCATGGAGTGGTTGTGCCCATGGTGACACCTGTTAGTAAGGATGGCAGTATCGATACCGTTGCCGTAGAACGCATTGTTGACAATATGGCCCGCTTTGGCGTAGCTCCCCTGATTATGGGAACCACCGGCGAAGGTAATTCCGTAAGCACCGAGGGCGGTGTGCAGATGATTGCCGCTGCCAAGAAAGCCGCTCAGGGACGCGTCACCATCTATACCGGACTGGCAGGCAACTGCATCAGCGAGCAACTGGCTGCTGCTGAGCGTTTCATCGAGGCCGGAGCCGACGTGATTGCCGCTACCCTGCCCTCTTACTATGCGCTGACTCCCGCGCAGATGGAGAACTATTATCTTACGCTAGCCAATGCCATCAAGGTGCCCCTGATGCTCTACAATATCACCATCACCACCCACATGAGCATTCCTCTCGACGTGATTGAGCGCCTGAGCCATCATCCCAACATCGTGGGACTGAAAGACTCTGAGAACAACGTGCCCCGTCTGGAAGAAGCACTGAAACTCTTTGCCGGACGTGAGGACTTTGCCTACTTCTGCGGATGTGCTGCCAATTCAGCCGTTTCGCTGAAAAACGGAGCCGACGGCATTGTGCCAAGCGTTGGCAACTATCTGCCACAAAAGTATCAGCAGCTCTACGAGGCTGGCATCAACGGCGACATGGCCGAATGCGAACGGTTGCAACAAGAGACCATTGAAATCGGTAAGATCAATACAGCAGGACTCACCTTGGGCGAGAGTCTGGCCGGACTTAAAGTCATCATGAAGATGTGCGGCCTTTGCGAGGAATACATGCTGCCACCGCTCACCGAGCTCAGTCCCGAAATTGCCGACCGCATTCGCAAAGAGGCTGCCCCCATCGTGAATAGTCTCTAATCCACAGATTTACCGTAGGTTGCTGTTTTGCAGCAACCGCCCTAATAAACTAAAACCCTAACCTGATAATGAAACTCCACTGGATTGATATGGTCATCGTCATACTGTCGCTCATAGCGGCAGTTGGCGTTGGCGTTTGGTTCTCGCGCAAGCAGAACTCCACCAAAGCCTACTTCGCGGCCAATGGCAGCGTGCCCGCCTGGGCCGTAGGCATGTCAATGTTTGCAACCATCATTTCGAGCGTCACCTTCCTGGCCTATCCGGGTGCTGCCTATGCCGGTAACTGGATTCTGTTGGTGCAAGGACTGATGGTGCCCATCGTACTCGTCGGAATGATTTGGTTCATCGTGCCTTTGTTCCGACGCGTCATCAGGCTCTCCACCTACGAGTATTTTGAACGCCGATTTGGAGCCGTGGCCCGTTACTACAGTTCGCTGGCCTTCGTCTTGGAGCATTTTGCCAAGATGGGAACCATCCTCTATCTGATGGGAATGGCCATGGCTACCTTCACAGGCGTTGACATTACCTATATCATCGTATTCATCGGCATCGTCATCATCTTGCTCACCTATCTCGGCGGAATGGAGGCCATTATCTGGATGGATGTGGTGCAGGGATTCCTGCTCATCCTTGGCGGTGTGCTCGCCGTGGGCATCCTGTTCTGGCTTACCGATGGCGGTGCGGCCACCATCTTCCAGGTGGCAGGTGAATACGATAAGATTGACTTCGGCCCCTACGACTGGGACTTCCATGAGCGCACGTTCATTGTGCTCGTTGTCAATGGTATCTTCTATGCCGTTCAGAAATACGGTACTGACCAGAGCATCGTGCAACGCTACTTGGCGGCCAAGGACGAGAAGAGTGCCAAGAAGGCCAGCTATATGGGTGTGCTGATGAGCGTACCTGCATGGGCTTTGTTCATGTTTGTGGGTACATGCCTGTTCGTGTATTATCACCTGAATCCTTCACCCGAAGTTGCAGCCCTGAAGAGCGACCAGGTGTTCCCCTACTTCATCGCCAACGAGCTTCCCGTGGGTATCTGCGGACTGATCATCGCAGCCCTTGTGGCTGGAGCCATCTCCAGTATCGACAGCGATGTAAACTGCATTTCGGCTGTCATCGTGGAGGATTACTACGGCCGGCTGAAGAAGAATGCCACCGATAAGCAGAAGCTGCTCGTGGGGCGTGCCTCCGTACTCGTGATCGGCATCCTGAGTATTTTCATTGCGTTGCTTTATGTGTCATGGGGCGGCGAGGGTGTGCTCGGAACGCTCTTCGGCCTCTATGCCATCGTTTCAGCCGGTATCGTGGGAATCTTCCTGCTTGGACTGTTTTCGCGCAGAGCCAACTGGCAGGGTGTCTACATCGGTATTGCTTGTGCCGTCCTCTTCACGGCTTATGCCATTCTTACTACAACTACCTTCGATGCAGCTGACGGTACCAAGAAACTGATGCTCGACCTCGGCGACTACAACTTCAGCCATCACACACTGATGCTCGGTGTGTACAGCCATCTCATCGTGCTTATCGTTGGCTATCTGGCCAGTCTTTGCTTCAAGACACCATTAGCCGACAAGGAACTTACTGTTTACGGCTATCTTGAAGAGCGCCGCATGCAAAAAGAACAGAAATAAAAACAGCATACAATGAAACCAATACTTGCCATTACGATGGGCGACCCCGCCGGCATCGGTCCCGAGATTATCCTCAAGTCGCTCCTATTACCTGAAACCTACGAACAATGCCGTCCGTTGGTCACGGGCGATGCCAAAGTGATGCAATGGACTGCCGATAAACTGGGCTACGAAATCAAGATACGCGCTATCAAGGAAGTATCGGAAGCCCGTTTCGAACAAGGCATCGTGGATGTCATCGACCTTGAATGCATCGATATGGACTCGTTCCAGCCGGGCGTTGTACAGGTGCAATGCGGACATGCCGCCTTCATTTCCGTCATCAAAGCCATCGAACTGGCTATGGCTAATGAAGTGGACGGAACCGTGACAGCACCCCTCAACAAAGAAGCCCTGCATAAGGCTGGACATAATTTCGACGGCCACACCGAGATTTATGCCCATTACACGGGAACCAAGAAATATGCAATGCTATTAGCTGATGAGTTCCTGCGTGTGATTCACGTATCCACCCATTGCTCTCTCCGTGAGGCATGCGACCGTGTAAAGAAGGACCGCGTTATCGAAGTAACCGAACTCATCATGGATGCCTGCCGCCAGTTTGGTATTGAAAAGCCGCATATCGGTATTGCCGGATTGAATCCCCACGCTTCAGAGAATGGTCTCTTCGGCTGGGAGGAAGAAAAGGAAATCATACCCGCCGTGGAGGAAATGCGCCAACGGGGATGGAATGTGGAGGGTCCCGTGCCACCCGATTCCATCTTTGCTAAGGCTCGAAGCGGAAAGTTCGATGGTTGTGTGGCCATGTATCACGATCAGGGACACATCGCGTTCAAAATGTGTGGTTTCCAATGGAACAAGGAAACCGGTAAGATGGAGACGGCCAAAGGCGTGAACATCACCCTCGGACTGCCCATTATCCGCGTTAGCGTGGACCACGGAACAGCCTTCGATGTTGCCCTTCAGGGTGTGGCAGCACCAGATGCGATGTTGCTCAGCATCGACTATGCAACCAAGATGGCTATTTACCGAAAAGACAATTTGAAATGCTGATTGTTATTGCAGACGATTTGACGGGTGCCGCCGAAATGGCTGGCGTAGCCTGGAGCAAAGGCTTGAGCGTCAACATGATGATGCAGGTGAGTAGAAATCTGCCATCATGTGATGTGCTCGTCGTTACCACAGATACCCGGCAGGCTTCCAGGAAATCGGCCGTGAAAACCGTTGAAGGCATTCTGCAAAGAATAGCGAATCCCGGCGAACACCTTATATTTAAAAAGACAGACAGTGCCTTGCGAGGCCATATCGTGGCTGAGATAAGGGCAATGATGTATGAGCTTGATAGAGACAAGGCTTTGCTGATGGCTCAGAATCCATCGAAGGGACGCATCATTCAGGAAGGAATCTATTATCTAGACGACCTCCCACTCGACCGCAGCCTGTTCTATTACGACCCCGAATTCCCTGCCAATTCTTCTTTGGTTGAGGAACGTTTGCCCGGCACACGGTCGTTATCCTTACAAGATTCGCTTCATAAAGGAATCAATGTGGCTGACGGGTCTACAAAAGAAGAACTGCTGCTACAACTTCACAAAGCGGATGAGACAACGTTAATTGCTGGCGCTGCTGATGCTTTCAGCTTGTTTTTGGAAGAGCATTTTGAATGTAAGGAGCGGACTTCTATCAAAGATAGCCAGGATCCCAACTCTTCGTTGCTCCTCATCCAGGGAAGCACGCAGAGCCGCCCTAATCCGTGGCATATCCCGGAGTCTCTCATGCCTGATGATGTCTTTCACGGCGCTGAGCCGAAAGAATGGATCGAATCCTTGAAGAATCAATTCCGTGAGCATCCCAGAATGGCCATCCGTATTGCACAGCCATCTGAAGGAGGAAAGCCTTATGCCATCCGTCTGAGAGAGGTCATGGCAACGGTAGCTACGCAACTCATCAAAACTAAAACCGCTGCTCCTCTTCATCTTGTCGTTGAAGGCGGAGCAACGGCTTATGCCATTATTCAGCATTTAGGCTGGAATGTTTTTTCTATTGAAAGGGAGCTGGCCCCTGGCATCGTGACCATCAAACATCACCAAGACATTATCACCCTAAAGCCCGGCAGTTATTTATGGCCGACAGAAGCCTTTACTTCCAGTCGGGAATTACATAACGGTCTCCCGTCTGCTCAATGAGTTTACGGGCTGTGGCCTCGGGATAACCCGGACGCACTACTTTAGAAACGCCCTCGGGAGTGGTCTCAAAATGACCGTCCACTTCCTTCTTCTCAGCCATATCATTGAACTTCACAATGAGATAGATGGCCAGTTGTCGCCAACGGCTGATCATTTCATCACCTTTCTTGCAAGTATAGGACGTGAGATAATCCACAGCCTGTTGCTCAGAAGTAGCCAACAACTGCTGTGCCTTCGCATCCACGGCGGGTACTTCCTTGAAGTAACTCTGTTCGAGGGAATCACGAACTGCCTTCAATGAGGGGAACATCGCAGAGTAACGAGGATAGACCATATTGCTCACCCAGTTGCATACCCAGAACGCATTCTTGTCGGAGAAGGTCACGGCATCAGCACCCGGTGTGTTGTAGCATTCAGGCTGGCGGGTAGCAGAACAATACACGGGCGTATAGGCTACCATGTTGCCGTCATCATTACCAAACCAAAGAATACCGCCAATCTGACGGGGAAGCCAACCGCGCAACTGTGCCACATAAGAGAATCCCGTCTGCTGGGTACTGGTCGGACGTTCATTGAAATACTCCTTGCCGTCTACCTTAAAACTCAATGGCGTAGGACGATAGGGCATCTGCCACACACCGCCGCCAATATCAGAATCAAGCGCAAAGGGCGTACCCTCGTAATGGTCACGCATACAGGCCTGTACGTCTTGCAGGGAAACCTTCTTGTTAGGAATAATCCAGAGTGGCATAGGTTCTGCTTCCTTCACCTTGCCCATCGCATAAGGCAGGTAACGGTCCATATCCTTGGAGAAGTGGTTGAAGAAGCTCCACACACGTGCCTCACAATAGCGACGTCCACCGAAATCGGGATAGGCATAGGCGGCATTGAAGGAAAAATCCTTGTCCTTTCCGGTGAAGAAGCCCATTTCACGGGCAAACTTGATTACATCCTTCGAATAGAGCACGTTCTTCTTGTCTTTTTGGTCGAAAGTGGTGATACGGCTCTGGTTGGCGTGTGCACAGATGGCATCATCAGGAATACGGATAGCCACCCATACGGCACCTTTACGGCCAGGTCCCTTGCCTATCATTTCCATAATCCAGGCCTCATTGGGGTCGCAGATAGTAAAAGTCTCACCCTCAGAGTTATAACCATACCGGGCTACGAGCGAAGTCATCACATCGATAGCTTCACGAGCCGTCTTGGCACGTTGCAATCCCAGATACATCAACGAACCATAGTCAATCATTCCGGTGGAATCCACCAGTTCCTCGCGACCTCCGAAAGTGGTCTCGCCGATGCTCACCTGATATTCATTGATGTTGCCAATCACGTTGTAGGTGACAGGAGCTTCGGGTATCTCGCCATGACAAACATATGTGTCGTAGTCGAAAATCTTGCGCATCTCCCCTTTTGCATGGGTTCCGGCTGGATAATGGCAAAGGCCTGTAAACATACCATAGGAATCAGCATTGTAAGTGCACATCACCGACCCGTCAGCTGAAGCCTTCTTACCAACAATGAAATTGGTACAGGCATCCGCAGAGAGTGTAAAACCACAAGCCGCAAGGATGAAACAGATGATCTTTTTCATTCTTTATTCCTCCTTTTTCTTCGGCTCCTTCTTGGCCAGCATCACCACCTGATAGATGAAATCAGAAACCCACTGCTCAGAGAAGCCCAGACGCTTGTCAAGCTGGCGGACGGAAAGCACCGTCTTCACCACACTTGCATCTGAATAGTCGTTCTTGGTGAAGATATCGTGAACCGTCTTTTCGGTCATCGTGCGGATAGCACCTTTGAAAAAGCTGGGCAGACGGAGCTTGAACTTCATCAGATTACCCGTCAGCATCATCAAGTCGTTGGTGAAGGCCTGAAACTGGATGAGATAGGTCTGCACGTCCTGCATCTTGCGGCATCCCTTCTTGATGCTCTTGTCAATCTCCTCAAAGAAGTTGTCCTCGGTCTTATAGATATCCTTGAGCATCTTCTTGCAATGCTTCTTCTCGCCCACTCCGAGTTTGTTGTTTACGGTCGGCACGTGAAGAGTAGTCTTGAAAACACGCAGATCAGGAAGAGCGGCAAGATTGGTGATACCCACGTTCTCGGCAATGGCAGCCTGGAAATACACGCGGATAAGCGTCATATAGTTCTCCATTCCAGCCACGCTGTTCTCTTGTTTCTTTCCGAATAATTTACTGAAAAATCCCATAATTTATTACCTTATTATATTTTAGGTGCAAAGATAGTGGAATTTTTCGAGTTAGCGAAGAGAATGATGGTATTTTCATTCTTAAATGTGGGAAAACAATCCTAACTCACAACATTCTGAGGTTTCCCGTTGAGGAAAGCCTCCAGATTAGCAGCGGCAATATGGATAAGGCGCATACGGGCTTCTCTGCTAGCCCATGCTATATGCGGGGTGATATAGGCTCGGGGAGAACCCGATAACGGATGATTTGCAGCGGGAGGTTCCTGGGAAAGTACATCAGCGCAGAAGGCACCTACCCTGCCCTGCTGAAGGGCTTCAGCCATATCCTGCTCATTGACCAGCGGACCACGGCCGGTATTGATGATAACCACTCCCGGCTTCATCTTCGAGATGCTTTCCCGGCAGATGAGCCCTCGGGTAGATTCCGTAAGCGGACAATGGAGGGAAATGAAATCGGAAGTATGGAATAGTTCATCTGTCGTTGCCTTCTTTATATAGTTGGGTAACAAGGGCTGCTCCTTTGAAGTGACAGCCATTACTTCCATTCCAAAGGCATTTGCAATACGGGCCACGGCGGAACCGATATTGCCTAAACCGACAATGCCCAATATCTTGCCGCTGAGTTCCACCACGGGAGTATCCATCCAACAGAAATCCTCACTACGGCTCCATCGGCCATTACGGTTCTCTACGGCATAATGGTCCACATGCATCGTGACGTTAAGTATATGGGCAAACACCATTTGTGCCACACTCATGGTGCTATAGGCAGGAATATTCGTGACAACGATGCCCTGCTGATGGGCAGCCTCCAAATCCACTACATTATAGCCCGTGGCCAGCACACCGATATATTTAAGCTCCGGCAACTGGGCAATGACATCTGCGGAGAGAACGACCTTGTTGGTGAGTACGGCAAAGGCACCACGGCAACGTTCCACGGTGTCAACTGGACGTGTGCGATCATAGACAATGACCTCACCAAGCATCTCTACTTCTTTCCACGACAGGTCATACTGGGTAGCGGTAAACCCGTCAAGTATCACGATTCTCATACTACTTCAATGACGGTCAGCGTGTCTTCCTGTACCCGGAAACGGATGTCATATTCGCCATAGGGCATGCCGAACACCTTATCCTGATGGATTTGGGTCTGCGGACGCGGATCCCAGGAAAGCACTTCTTTGAGGGTTTCCAGTTCTTTTGGGGAAAAGAGATGGCCGAGTTCTTCAGGAATAATGACCTGAAGACGTTTCCAATCGTGACTGTCCACAAAACCGCTTCTGGCTCCTTCATGGCAGTCGGCATAGGTGACATAGGGCTTGATGTCGAAGATAGGTGTGCCGTCCATTAGGTCTGCCCCTTTCACCTTGATGATTGGGCCTCGGCTGCCCTCCCACTCTATCTTCACGATACGAACGGAAGATAGTCCGAGATTGTTTGGACGGAAAGGTGAGCGCGTGGCAAAGACACCTACTCGTTCGTTACCTCCAAGGATGGGAGGCCGCACCATAGCATTCTTGGTTTGACGGCGATTGGCTGAGAATTCCCAGATAAGCCAGATATAGTCAAATTCTTCCAGTCCCCGGATGAAATCAGGGTTACGAAAAGGAGGCTCGAAGACGATTTCGCCTTCGAGCTCTTCTACCAGTCCACTTTGGCGCGGAATGCCAAACTTGCTCCTGAACGGAGAGTGGAACCGGGCAATGGGATGAATGATATTTTCCGTGGCTTATTTCTTTTCAGCCTTGGCGTCTTTCTTCTCCTCATCCTTCTTGGCAGGAGCAGCCTTGTAAGACTTGTTCAGTCCGGCCACCACTTCCTTCGTGATGTCATAAGCACCATCAGCATAAAGGATGTTGTCACCCTGCTTGCTGAAGATGATGGAGTACTTCTTATCCTTGTTATATTCAGCCAGGTAAGCCTGAATATTCTTGCGGAGTTCCTCGTTGAACTTTTCGGTCTCACTTTGGAACTCAGCGGTCAGACGCTGGTTGAGGGCCTGCAGGTCGTTGTTCTGCTTCTGGAGACCAGCCTGGACAGACTCAGCCTGCTGCTGGGTGTACTTGTTGGCCTGAATGTCCTGCTGGAACTTCACGGCAGCATTCTGAAGGGCCTGCTGCTTCTGGGCAAGCGTGTTCTGGATATTGTTGCCTTTCTTCTCAAGTTCCTTGCTCTTTTCCTTGCAGAAAGTGTACTGAGTCATAATAGAGTCTACTTCCACGAAAGCAATCTTTAGTTCCTGGGGAGCATTCTGACTGGCCGGCTTCTCGTCAACCTTGGGTGCCTGTTTGTTGCAAGATGCCATCATGACGGCACAGAGTGCAACGATAAATGTCTTTTTCATTTTCTTTATAATGTTTTGATTCTTAATATGCTTTGTCTGCCTCCCTTGCTTCCCGGTCCTGATCGAGCACACAATGGATGCCTTGCTGGCGCAATGCTTCATTGTCGTGAATGTGTTGCGAGGAGAACTTTCCGTTCTTCTTGAAAATCACTTTTACGCTCAATAATGCTACACAAATAGCAATTATTAACACGGTTATGACAAGAGTTTTCAGCATTTTTATTATCTTTGCATGCATTTGTAATGCAAAATCGAGTGCAAAGATACGGAATATCCCTTGAATTTCAAAATAAAATTACATTAATAATGAATAAAAGTGATTTAAAACCCGCTCGTGTTTTCGAGCAATTTGCAAAAATCAATCAGATTCCACGCCCATCGAAGCACGAGGAAAAGATGATTGAGTACTTGAAGGAATTTGGTGAAAGCCGTGGATTGGAAACCAAGGTGGATGAGACCGGTAACGTGCTGATCCGCAAGGGTGCCACCAAAGGCTACGAGAACCTTGAAACGGTGATTCTTCAGAGCCATATGGATATGGTTTGCGACAAACTCGTGGACCATGAGATTGACTTCCTGAACGATCCCATCGAGACTTACATCGATGGTGAATGGATGAGGGCCAAGGGAACCACACTCGGTGCCGACGATGGTATCGGTGATGCCATTGAACTGGCTATCCTGGATTCCGATGATATTGAGCACGGTCCTATCGAGTGTGTCTTCACCCGTGACGAAGAGACTGGCTTGACAGGTGCCTTCGGCATGAAGGGTGACTTCATGAACGGCCGTTACCTGATCAACCTCGACTCAGAGGATGAAGGCCAGATATTTGTATCATGTGCCGGCGGTATTACAACGGAAGGTATCTTCCACTATACGAAGGAAAAGGCACCCGAAGGCTACTTCTTCCTCAAGATAGCGCTGAAAGGTCTTGTAGGCGGTCATTCAGGTGACGACATCAACAAGAAACGCGCCAATGCCATCAAACTGCTGGCCCGTTTCATCTATGCCCAAATGCAGAAGACAGACGTTCGCCTGGCCTGCTTCAATTCCGGTAAGATGCACAATGCCATTCCTCGCGACGGCCAACTTATCATTGCCGTTCCCAATGCCGACAAGGAGAATGTAAGGGCCGACTGGAATGTGTTTGCCACAGAGGCTGCCGATGAGTTCCATGTAACAGATACCACGATGGAGTTCCTGATGGAAAGCACGGAGCCCACAGAGGTCATGGACGACAAGACGGCCAAGAACCTGATTCGCTGCCTGCAGGCCATGCACAACGGTATTCTGACGATGTGTCAGGACGAGGAGATTGCCTGGCTGGTGGAGACTTCGAGCAATGTGGCCAGCGTGGAAACCCAGGACGGACAGGTGAAGGTGGTGGCTTCCCAGCGCAGTAACGTGATGAGCAACCTCCGCAATATGGCTGCTTCCATCAAGGCCGTGTTTGAACTGGCCGGTGCTGAAGTGAACCAGGGCGACGGCTATCCTGCCTGGAAGATGAATGCCAATAGCGAACTGACAAAGATTACCGTCGAAGCTTATAAGAAGCTTTTCAACAAGGATCCCAAGGTGCTCGGCATTCACGCAGGTCTGGAATGCGGACTCTTCTCCGAGAAATATCCGCATATGGATATGGTGAGCTTCGGTCCCACCCTTCGTGGTGTGCACTCACCCGATGAGCGTCTGCTCATTCCCACGGTTCAGATGGTATGGGATCATCTGCTCGAAATCCTGAAGAACATACCTGCCAAGAAATGAGAAAGGTATTATATACAATAATGTGTACCCTTGTGCTGATTGCATGTGGCAATCGGCGCAAGGCCAGCAATGCCGTTGAGGACTTTCTCAGACAGAATCTGGTGAATGCCGAGTTCAAGACGGAGTACATCTCAATGGACAGTACCTATAAGGTGAAAGACAGCGTGCTCATTGCCCTTCAGCAGCAGGCGCCACAGGACAAAGCCTTCAAGAAAGGCATCAAATGGGATAAGCCTGTACCCGGAAAAATCATCTATATGCGGATGAAGGTGATACAACAGGAAGACACGATCGTGCGCACCTTCTATCTGGATCCGGAAATGACCAAGGTGCTGGCTTTCAAACAGAACTAAAAAATGTCCCCGCTGTACGTATCACTACGTTAATGCGGGGACTGTTACCTAAAAAAACCTACCTATCGAATAAAAGGTGACTTTAGGCCAGCATACGTTTCATATACTGGCGGATTTCCTTTCGAGCGATGCCCAGACGGCTTTCCACGCTCTTATAAGTGAGATGAAGCGTCTCGGAAATTTCCGAAACCTTCTTCCCTTCATATATATTCATACGGTAAATGGTTCGCTGATGGTCAGTCAGGCGGGCAATGCCACGCTCCAGAATCTCCGTGATTTCTACTGCACTATAGACCGAAGCCACATCGAGATCATCACTAACCCCCTGCTGCACGATGAAATGCTCATATTCCTCCACCGACTGATGATGACGCCAGTAGTCGATGAGCAGGTTGCGGGCAGTGGTATAGACCAGGCACGGAAGTGTAATCGGAGTAATCATCTTATCGGTACGCAAAAGTCTGACAAAGACATTCTGAACGATGTCCTCAGCACCCTCGGCATACATCATCCGCTTAGACACGAAGCCTAAGACCTCATCATAATGTTGCGAGTAATAGTCAGCAATAATACTGTACTTTTTCGATTGCGTTTCCATGTCTGCTTAAAACATTCCTGATTTTCTTCGCAAAGATAATGAAAATTTCGGTTTGTTTCAAATAAAAAAGAAAGAATTATTTGGCTTTGAAATAAATTAATACCTTTTTGACATTATTTGATACTTGACGTAAACTCCATGAGCCCGGTTTCATGTCATTTCTTGCTTTGGCACGGATTTTGCAAGTGTGAAAGGCAGAAACTTAATTACATTCAAATTATGCAAAAAGGTAATATCGGGGTTACGACAGAGAACATCTTCCCCGTCATCAAAAAGTTTCTCTATTCTGATCATGAGATTTTCCTCCGCGAGATGGTGAGCAATGCCGTTGACGCTACCCAGAAGTTGAAGACACTGAAAGAAAAAGGCGATTTCAACGGGGATTTGGGTGACTTGACCGTGCATGTCTCTCTTGATGCCGACAAAGGCACATTGACCATCAGCGACCGTGGTATCGGAATGACAGCTGAGGAAATAGACAAGTACATCAATCAGATTGCCTTCTCGGGCGTGACAGACTTCCTCGACAAGTATAAGGATACGGCCAATGCCATCATCGGCCACTTCGGACTGGGTTTCTACTCTTCGTTTATGGTGTCGAAGAAGGTGGAAATCGTGACCAAGAGTTATCGTGAAGGTGAGAAAGCCGTGAAATGGAGTTGTGACGGCAGCCCTGAATTCACGATTGAAGAGGTAGAGAAGGCCGACCGCGGCTCGGATATCATCCTTTATATCGACGATGACTGCAAGGAATTCCTGGAGAAGGCAACCATTGAGCGGTTGCTCAACAAGTATTGTAAGTTCCTGCCCGTTTCCATCGCCTTCGGCAAGAAGACCGAATGGAAGGACGGCAAGCAGGTGGATACCGACGAGGACAACATCATCAATAACGTGGAGCCTCTCTGGACGAAGACGCCTTCCACCTTGAAGGACGAGGACTATAAGTCGTTCTACCGCACGCTCTACCCCATGCAGGACGAACCGTTGTTCTGGATTCACCTGAATGTGGACTATCCGTTCAACCTGACAGGTATCCTCTATTTCCCGCGTATCAAGCAAAACATTGACATCCAGCGCAATAAGATCCAGCTCTATTGCAATCAGGTGTTTGTAACGGATCAGGTGGAGGGTATTGTGCCGGAGTTCCTGACTTTGCTTCACGGTGTGATTGACTCACCCGACATTCCTCTGAACGTGAGCCGCAGCTATCTGCAGAGCGACCGTGACGTCAAGAAGATCTCCACCTATATCACCAAGAAGGTGGCCGACCGCCTGAGTTCTCTCTTCAAGGAAAACCGCAAGGACTTCGAGGAAAAGTGGGACGACCTGAAACTCTTCATCCACTACGGTATGCTCTCACAGGAGGACTTCTACGACCGTGCCAAGGACTTCGCGTTGCTGAAGGATGTGGACGGCAAGTTCTTTACCTATGAGGAATACAAGACGCTCATCAAGGACAACCAGACCGACAAGGACGGCAATCTGATCTATCTGTATGCCAACGACAAGGAGGCCGAATACTCCTTCATTGAAGGTGCGAAGGCCAAAGGCTATTCCGTGCTGATGATGGACGGACAACTTGACACGCCGATGGTGGGAATGCTGGAGCAGAAGTTCGAGAAGAGCCGCTTCACCCGCGTTGACGGTGACATTATCGACCGTCTCATCGTGAAGGAGGATGCCCCGAAGAACACACTTGAGAAAGAAGCGAGTGACAATTTGTCAGAGACCTTCCGTTCACAAATGCCCAAACTGGAGAAGGCTGAGTTCTACGTGGAAGTGGAGAGCCTTGGTGAGCAGGCCCAGCCCGTAGTTATCACGCAGAGTGAATATATGCGCCGTATGAAGGACATGAGCCGCTACCAGCAGGGAATGGGATTCTATTCACAGATGCCCGATGCCTACAACCTGGTGCTCAATGCCGACCATCCGCTTATCAAGAAGGTTATTGCCGATGAAAACGCCAAAACCGAGGAAGCCCTGAAACCGGTTCTTGCTGAAATCAAGGGACAGGAAGCCCGTCTGACCATTCTCCGTCAGGAGCAGAACAAGAAGAAGCCTGAAGAGGTGACCCAGGAAGAGAAGGACGACCTGAGCAACACGCAGAAGGCCATCGACGAGCAGCAGGACAAGAAGAAGCAGATTATCGCCGATGCCGCCAAGGACAACAAGATCGTTCATCAGCTGATAGACTTGGCCCTCCTGCAGAACGGTATGCTTCGCGGAGAAGCCCTCGACAAATTCCTGAAACGGAGTGTGGAACTGATAGGATAAAACCTTTCTTATACGCTAACAATAAAGCCGCTTTCTCGATGAAAACGGCTTTTTTTATGTGTTTACCTATCGGATATGTGAAGATTCTTTATTGTCTTCCCATTCTGCCTCTTCCTCCTCTTCCGAATCTGTTCATGCCGAATATCTGGCGATGGAACTTTTCCTCAGCACGCAGGACATCATAGACCTTTGAGGCGGGAAGAATCTTCATGAACTTCTTATGATACTGCAACTGGATTTCCTTCAGTTGGAGTTCGCAGTCATCGCTCTTCTGAATAGCGTCACGGCAACCTGCTTCATCCGTCGGCTTGATATGACGGAGACGGCGCTGCTGGTCGAAGAGCACACGCTGCTTCTTCTGCATCTCACGATAGACAGGAAAGAAAGCCTCTGCCTGTTTGGGTGAGAGAGCAGCCTCGGTCGTGATGAATTGCTCCATATTGGCCTGAAACTGCTGCGGGTCGAATTTCGGCATGTTACCGAACTGGGCCGATGCCTGAGTCAGGCTCATGAGCAATATGAATAACAGGAGAATCTTTTTCATCAATAATCAGCTAAATAATTGTAAATGTCGTCATTGTCAATCATCACATAGTCAGCAGCCTGCTCCATTGAAATCTCGGTGGCAGGAGTATTCATGCCCGCATGGGCCGTGGTCTGCTCGGTATTTTGTTGTCCGAAGTAGAACAGGGCCGAGCCACAGATTACCGCACAGATACTGGCAGCAGCCACATAGGGACGCCAGCGCAGCCATACAGAAGGCTTCATCTCGACAACCTTGGCTTCCTGCTCGGGCAGCATCTCCATCATGCGGGTAGCAAAGTCATCGAAATATCCCTCAGGCACCTTGAAAGGTGTCTCCGTGCCGTAGACTTGTTTAAGATAATTCTCTTCTTTCATAATGATTTCTTTGATTGTTAGACGATTAGGATTTGGAAAAGTTTAATAGATAGTCATGAATTTTTTTCACAGCGATGTGATAAGAGGCTTTCAGGGCACCTTCTGAGGTTTTCATCACGATGCTCATCTCTGAATATTTCATATTGTCATAATAGCGTAAAGTGAACACAGTTCGCTGAACATCAGGCAGTTGCGCAATGGCTTCCTGCAACAGGGCCTGTGCTTCATCTCCATCGAAGAATTCATCGGCCAGCAGCCGGTTGGCCACCGAGATGTCTTCATCGGCACTCACTTTATTTTTCTTCTTTCTCAGGTGATCGAGCGATTCATTCACGGCGATACGGTAGAGCCAGGTGGAGAGTTTCGACTTTGACTGGAATTCACCCAATCCCTGCCAGGCTTTGATGAACGTATTCTGCAGGACGTCATTGGCATCCTCGTGGTCCAGGACGATATTGCGTATCTTCCAGTAGAGCATTTCGCTATACTGGCGCACGATCATCTCAAAGCCCTTCCGCTGGGTCTCGGGCTTGGACAGCAGTTTTAATATATCGTTCTCAGTCAAAGCAGGTATTTTTTCATTTCTTTCCAGATGGCGGCGTCATAGCCATACACATCTTTATAATATTGCAGTTCTCCGTCAGGCGAAGGATAGCAGGTGAAATAACCGATGAAAACGGGGATTTCCGGTTCCACGTTGACACTTCCTATGAGTTTCTTGCGGTCAACCACGGGTTTCTCATCGGGTCCGTTGTCGTTGGGATTGAGGTCAGCCTCCATCGAATATTTGATTCTGTCTATCAGGTCCTGATCTTTCTTCTTCAGCAGGAAAACAGCCAGTTCCAACGGCTTTTCCACTCTCACGCATCCGTGGCTGACCGTCCTGACGCTCTGCTGGAAGAACCAGGGCGTGTTCGTGTAGTGCAGGTAGACACTGTGGTTGTTGTCGAACCGGAAGATGATGCGGCCCAGTGAATTGCCGGGGCCTCCCTCCTGTACGATATACTGCTTGCCTTCCATGATACGCGAATAGGAGCTGTGTTCAGGCGACAGCTTGCCGGCCTTCCTGTCGTAGATATACATGTTGTTGCGACGCATATAGCCGTAACTGTGGGCAATCCCCTTGGCAATGCTCTTGGGAACGAACCACTTCGGATTGAGGTCCATCCGCTTGATGGTGGAATGGATGAGTGGTGTACGCGTCTTGAGCTTACCGCAACCCACCTTCATGGTCAGTACCGAGTCCTCGCCATAGGCATAGAGGCGGAAGGAAGGGATGTTCACGAATACGTATTTGTCATGCTTCTCGGGTGAATCATCCGTCTGCCAGCGGCATCTCTCAATGCTGCAGATCACCTTGCGGCGTTCATCTCCCGTGGGCTGCTTGGTGTTCAGGTAGTCCACCAGTTTCCGGTACATCTTGCCCGTGGGCTGGATTTCACGGAGGAAAAGGTCCACGCTGTCGTGGATGATCTTATGGTAGGCCTTTGTGAAGAAAGCCTCGTTGGGATGGCTCATCTTCACGTCAAAGACATGGTAGTAGGTGACGTGGGTGGAATCGGAGTCCTTCACGGCACAATGGTTGAGCGTGTAGGCAGGATTCACATAGCCGAAATGCTGGCAGGAGGCATAGCGAAGGTAGGCCCTTGTGAGATTGTATTCCAGCCTGGCCATCACGCGGTTGATGTCCTGCTCTTCCGTCAGGTCGAGCATGCGGAGTCTGGCAAGGTCTTCCTTGATCTTCTCCAGGCGGTAGATGGCGGGGTCAACACCCGTCTCTCCCACTCTTTCAATCCAATAGAGCAACGAGTCGGCCCGCTGGTCAATCCCATGACGGTCAATCCATAGGAAAGGTCGTTCCTGACGGTAGTAGTTGCGCACCTCTTTGTCCACGGCCAGCCTGCCGGTATCAGCCTTCTGGATATGGGAAATATGCTTGCGGATGGTATGCGAGTTGATAGCAAAAGAAGGCGTTTCCATTGCTGAAAACGCTTCCAATGTCAAATCTTTATTTGAATAGGTGTCCTTTTCCTGACAAGCCATCAGAAGCATGGCTGCTGAAAAGAATACTACCCAGGAAATTCTGCGCATTATTTCACGGTGATGCGTCGAGCAGTGTTACCTACTTTTACGATGTAGATTCCTTTCGGAAGGTTGAGTTCATATTGGCGGTCAGGGCCTTCCACCTTGAAAGTCTTGATGCACTTGCCTGCCACGTTGTAGATATAGACCACATCCCCGTTGGCATTCACGATATGGAGGGTGTTGTTGGTGGTCTGCGAAATCACCGTGGTCTGAGCGTCCTGATCGATGATTTCAATGGCTGCCATGCTCATCGCAGGCAACCCGGCCAACAAAGCCAGGGAGAGTGATATTTTTAGTAAATATTTCTTCATACGCGTATATATTTGGTGCAAATTTAGGTATTTAACTTGAAACTTCCAAATATTTCACACGTTTTTTTGCCCGTCGTATGGAAATTCAGACGTAGAAGATGTCATTTTCGTTGGTAAGGTAGGATTCCGGGAATATCTCACGGGCTTCATTCAGGAAGGCATTCTCGTCGGGATAGCGCGAACTATAGTGGCCCAACAGCAGTTTCTTCACCCCTGCCTCACGGGCTACCGTGGCGGCATCTGCTGCCGTACTGTGCCAGTAGGCCTCGGCCCTGTGCTGACTGTCGCGGCAGTAGGTACTCTCATGATAGAGCAGGTCAACGCCGGCAATCAGTTCGTGGAGTGTGGGCACATAGCGGGTGTCGGAGCAATAGGCATAGGCCCTTGTGGGCTCAGCGGGCGTGGTCAGTTCCTCATGGCTGTAGGTGCGTCCCTCGGGAGTGGTCCACCCTGCCCCGTTCTTGATGTTGTTGATTTGCGAGACGGGAATCTCCAGATAGTCTATCATGTCGCGCCGGATATGCGGCAAGGTGGGCTTTTCACGGAAGAGGAAACCGCATGTGGGCAGCCTGTGCTGCAGGGGGATGGTGGAAACCGTGAGTGAGCGGTCCTCATAGATGACATCGGTCTTTTCCGTGTCAATGGCGTGGAAGACCACCTCAAAGCTGAGATGCTGGCAGAAGAGTTCTATCTGCGACTGGAGCATCGGCCCGAGGGCTGCCGGGGCATACACCTGGAGCGGAGACTTGCGTCCCTGAAGTCCGAAGGTGCTGATCATCCCGATCAGTCCGAAGCAATGGTCACCGTGGATATGCGAGATGAAGACCGCCTGAATCTTGTTGAAGTTGATGCGTGAACGGCGTATCTGGACCTGGGTACCTTCCCCGCAATCCACCATGAACTGCTTGTCACGCAATTCCACCACCTGCGAGGAAGCCATGTGGTGCAAGGTGGGAAGCGCACTTCCGCAACCCAGTATGTGAACTTTAAACGGTTCCATGATTTAAGTTTCAGGTTTCAGGATTCAACTCCCTCCCCTCGGGGAGGGTCGGGGAAGGGGTTTTACTTCATCCTCTTATAAGCAAATATCCCCTTCTTGTTCTCCAGATAGAGCGAATCGGCGCCCAGCTCATAGATGTCGAAGGTATCGGTAGAAAGCACCAGATGGCCGTTGAAGATCTTCCATTCGGTAAGGGGATGCGGCTCCACCACGGTGCTCACCACCACGCCGCCTTCCTGCAGTTCGAAGGTCTTGTCAAGGGCCGACCATTTGCCCAGCAGCGTAGTCAGGTTGACCACCAGCGAGGCTCTGTCCCATTCATCACCGCTTCCTTTCCTGACGATGACAGCCAGACGGTCACCCACCGACAGTCCGCCTTTTACGCACGAAATCGTATCATCCTCTTCGCCGAGACCCATGGTCAGCGTGTCTCCCTGGTTGGTGATCAGCTCCAGCGAGTGCATGGCTGTTCCGTCTCCACAGACGCCATATAAGGTGGTGTCCTCCATCTCAACGCTGTCATCCTCCAGGTCGTTCCAAAGTTTCGGAGTCGGCTTCTTCTGCTCCTTGCAACCGCTGACACCCAGGATCAGCATGGCTGCGAAAATGTATATCAGTCTTTTCATATCTTTGTTAATTCCGTTATTGTCTTTCCAGTTCCTTCGCTTCATTCCATAGTTTATCCATTTCGCCTAAAGTCATTTCCGTCAAGGGTTTACCCGTCTTAATGGAATGTTCCTCGATATAGTTGAAACGGCGGATGAATTTCTGGTTGGTATATTCCAGCGCATTGTCGGGATTCAGCTTGTAGAGCCTCGACGCATTGATCACCGAGAAGAGAAAATCGCCCAATTCATCGGTAGCTTTCTCCTTGTCTTCCTTCTTCAGCTCAGCCTCCAGCTCCCCGAGTTCCTCACGCACCTTGGCCCATACATCCTGACGGTCCTCCCAGTCGAATCCCACATTGCGGGCCTTCTCCTGAATGCGGTAGGCCTTGATGATGGAAGGCAGCGCATTAGGCACACCGCTCAGCACACTCTTGTTGCCGTCCTTCTCCCTCATCTTGATCTGTTCCCAGTTTTCCAGCACCTGCTTCGGCGAAAGTTCCTTTCCTTCGGCAGCCTGAGCCAGATGGGAATGCTTCAGGCTCTCAGCCTCGCCATACACATGCGGATGACGGAAAATCAGCTTGTCAGCCTCCTTGTTGCAGACGTCGGCAATATCAAAATCCCCGGTTTCTTCGCCGATTTTGGCATAGAACATCACGTGCATGATCACGTCGCCCAGTTCCTTGCAGATATTCTTCTTGTCGTTTTTCAGGAGCGCATCACACAGCTCGAAGGTCTCCTCTATCGTATTCGGCCTCAGACTCTCGTTGGTCTGCTTCCTGTCCCACGGACATTCCTTCCGCAGTCTGTCCAGCACATCCAGCAGCCGTCCGAAGGCCTCCAATTTCTCTTCTCTTGTATGCATAATTTTGGTCAGTTCCATTTGTTTTGCAAAGTTACGAATATATTTCGAATCCACCAAAATTTAAATGTGTTTAGTTTTCAGTATTTCAAAGAACGCTTTATATGTTGGCAGGAGCGTATCGCGAAATTGCCCCCTAATCAAATCGCATCTCTAAATGCACTGCAAAGATACAACATTCTTCCGACCAGATAGTCACTTATGGGTACCTTATATGCACTTATTGGTAACTTAAATGCACTTATGGGTACCTTATATGCACTTAAGGGAACTTAGCAACCCCTTCGCGTGCTTCCACTCATTGGAGGCCGCCCTTCCACCCATTAGAAACTCTGCTTCCAGCCATTGGAAAGAATGCAAGAAGGCCTTTCTTGTATCTCACCCCCACAGCAGGTGATATGTATCGTTCATAAGATTGTTGAGTCTTGCGTCCCCCATTACCCACTTAAGACTTATTAACAACAAGAAGAATCAATTTTTTGAATTTTTGGAACGTATTTTAGACGTATTTATCACGCTTTGTGCCTAAAAAGCAGCAAAGGCGAAAAACTCCTATTCTCCCGTTTCTCCCGTTTAAGGATGTGCGAGTGTGGCATGAAAAGTAGATACTATATGCAAAATTATCAAGATTGCAGACTAAAGCAGATGAAAGCAGTTGGCACGGTAAACGGTTGTAAATGAAGTGGTTTTCCATATTCTTCCATTTTGACGCAGTGCGAAACGGTGAGGAATATGGAGGTTAATCCGTAACTAAATCGTGACCCTCTCAGTTACCGAAACTGAATGGGTAACGGCTACGGAAACGAAGAAAAATGCACCTCGGTTCCTTATGTACCGTTCCACCGCATTTTGCATAGCAGAGAATGCTTATAAAGGTTGTAACTTTGCACCCAATTTAAATTTATAGGCATTATGAAGATTTACAAATTCAAGACACTCCTCTACCTGAAACGGGGGGACGTGAACAAACATGGCAAGGCACCCGTCATGGGCAGGATTACGCTCAACAACTCCGTGGTGCAGTTCAGCACGAAACTGTCGTGTACGCCTGAGTTATGGAACCCGCGCGAGAGCCGCCTGAACGGCAAGAGCAAGGAAGCCGTTGAGACCAACGTGAAGATTGAGAAGGTTCTGCTGGCCGTCAGCACTGCCTTCGACACCCTCGTCAGGCGCAACACCGACTTCACCGCCCAAAGCATCAAGGAACTGATGCAGGGCAGCATGAACACGCAGATGACGCTGATGCAGATGGGAAGACGTGTCACGGACGACATCAGAAACAGGGTAGGCATCGACTACAAGAAGAGTACGGTATCCAACTATGAGTACACCTGTAGCCGTCTGGAAGCGTTTATCAGGAAGAAGTTCAAGACCGACGACCTCGCCTTCGGACAACTCAACGAGCAGTTCATCCGTGACTTCAAGGACTATTGCATGGATGACTGCGGACTGGCCAACGAGACCGTGCGTCACTATCTCGCCATCTTGAAGAAGTTCTGCCATCTGGCATTCAAGGAGGGGCATGCCGATCGCTGGTACTTTGAACGCTACTCCCTGCCCAAGCAGAAAGTGACCACTCCAAGGGCACTCTGCCGTGAGGACTTCGAGAAGGTACGCGACTATGAGATTGACCCTGTGAAGCACCCTTCACTGGCACTCACCCGCGACCTGTTCCTCTTTGCCTGCTATGCAGGTACGCCATACGCTGACGTGGTGACCATTACCGAAGAGAACCTGTCACGAGATTCCGAGGGAAGTCTTTGGCTGAGATACAGACGTAAGAAGAACGAGATGCTTGCCAACGTGAAGCTTTTGCCTGAGGCTGTGGCCCTGCTGGAGAAATACAGGGATACGAAGCGTCCAACGCTCTTCCCGCCGCAAAAATACGCTACCGTCCGTGCCAACATGAAAGTACTGTGTGTATGGACAGGCATCCCCATGAGCATCTCATTCCATTCAGGGCGCCACAGTTTTGCCAGCCTTATTGCATTGGAAGAGGGCGTACCAGTCGAGACCATCAGCCGCATGCTCGGCCATAGCAACATCGTGACCACGCAGGTCTATGCCCGTGTCACCCCGAGGAAGCTCTTCGAGGACATGGCGAAGTTCGCCGAGGCCACCAAGGACATGACACTCGTACTATAGAGAAAGAGAGAACTAACATTATAGAGGAATAACATTGTAGAACCATCAAAAAAGAAAAGACTATGCGCAGCACATTCAAGATTCTGACGTACATCAACCGTAACAAGGTAAAAGCCGACGGCACCACCGCCGTCCTATGCCGCATCACCATCGACGGCAAGAACACCGCCATGACGACGGGTATCTATGTCACTCCCGACAACTGGAATGCCAACAAGAGAGAAATCATCGGCAGTGTGAAGGACAACAACCGCCTTAGGGAACTCCGCAAGCGACTGGAAACCACCTATGACACCCTGCTGAAAGAGCATGGCGTAGTGAGTGCCGAACTGCTGAAGAACACCGTCACGGGTAGCGTGACCCTTCCCAAGATGCTGCTGGAGGCTGGCGAACAGGAACTCATCAGACAGGAAGAGCACTGCAAGGCCATCGGCAGCATGTCCTCCTACCGGGACTGTAGGAACGTACAGAAGAGGCTCCGCGAATATGTGGAGTCAAGAGGCTTGTCGGACATTGCCTTCACCGACATCACAGAGGAATTCGGTGAGTCCTATAAGACCTACCTCAAGACTGCCTTCAACTACCACCGCAGCTACATCAACCGTAGCCTGACATGGCTGAACCGCCTGCTCTATACAGCCGTTGACCGTGACATCATCCGTGCCAACCCGCTTACTGAGGTAAGGTATGAGAAGAAGGAACACGCACCTGTCCGCTACCTCACCCGTGAGCAACTGCAGTTGCTGATGGCCACCCCGTTCGATGACGAGCGAATGGAACTGGCACGCCGCATGTTCATCTTCACCAGTTTCAGCGGGCTGGCCTTTGCCGACATCTACCGCCTCTATCCGCACCAGATATGCACGACTGCCGACGGACAGCGGTATATCCGCAAGAACAGGGAGAAGACCGACGTGGAGAGTTTCGTGCCGCTGCATCCTGTAGCGGAGAAGATTCTCTCGCTCTACAACACAACTGACGACACGAAACCCGTATTCCCCCTGCTCAGCCGTGACAGTATGTGGTACCACTACAACAGCATGGGCAAGGCACTCGGCTTCGAGCGCAACCTGACCCACCATCAGGCACGGCATACATTCTGTGTCCAGATGATTTCCGAGGGTATCTGCCTGGAGAGCATCGCCAAGATGATGGGACACTCCTGCCTGACCACCACACAGACCTACGCACGGATTACCGACCAGACCATTTCAAAGGAAATGGACAAACTGATGAAACGACGCGAGGAGCGAGGACTCTCCAAGATTGCTTCCAAGACAAATAACACTTCTAAAACCGAATAGCGATGGAACAGAGGACGATGAAGCCGATGCCCACAAGACGGGGCATCATCAGAATGACCGATGGCGGCAGAGTTGCCATGCCGCAGACGGATGTATGGATGACCAAGGAGGAAATCTCCGACATGCTGGGACTGCCCGAAGCGGATGTGTTTCGGGCAATCCGCACCATCTACAGGAAAAGTGAACTGTATGAGCATGAGACGATGGAGCGAATCCCCATGCCCGCGCACGAGCATCAGGGCTGGACGATGGAGGTATATTGCCTTGATCTCATTCTCTATCTCACCTATAAGCTGCCGAGCCGCAATGCTCTGGTGTTCCGTAAGTACATGACCAACAAGGCATACGAGCGCAGCCCCTACGAGCATATCTGCATTATCGTGGATGATGTGGATTTCCGCAGCAGCAGGAATGCCCCTTCTCCTGAGGTGAATCCGTAGGTTCAAATCGAAGTACAGACAGAAGAAAGGCAGATGATCTGACAACAGTCAGCCGTCTGCCTTTCTTCCGTCAATAGTGGCGGATGTCTGTCACCACACCATCACATACTCCCTTCCACCTTTGTTGCAGGATGATAGCATCTCTGAAGCAGTTCCTCCAGGTCTCGCTCACGGTAGAGTATCTTCCCACCAAGCAGGATATAGGGTATTACTCCGTTGCTGCGGTAGTCCTGTAATGTGCGCCTGCTTACCTTCAGTGCCTTCGAGGTCTCATCGTCCGTCAGGTAACGCTCACCATTGAGCATCGGACGGTAACTGCCTGTCACTTTCCTGTAGAGTTCAAGCACTTCCTTCATGTTCTCCTGTACGTTCTTGATGCCAGCGTTGTGGCTCATGATAAGTTCATTCATAATTACTGATGTCTATAGGGTCCATACTATGCCTTGTTGTCTCCATGTTGCTTGCCACGTTTGCTAAAGAGGGCATCCTTCTTCATGTCCTCCACACGGGTCAGGATGCGGTTAACATCCTCTGCCTTGTAGTAGGTCTTGTGCTGAATCTGGGAGTAGGCAAGCGTCCCGTTGTCCCGGAGCGTCTGTAGCGTACGTGGGCTGATGCTCAGTTGCAGGCACACGTCCTGGTTGTCAAGCCAGTCTCCCATTCTCTTCTCACTGCCACGGTTACCCATGGCCTTCATCTGTGCGACGAAACTTTTGAAGTCCGCCATCAGTTCCTCGTAGGCACTGCGTTCAAATGTAATAACTTCCATTTCTGTTCTTTTTTATTTTTATTGTTGTTAATGTTCCTTCGTTTTCGCCTGCAAAAGTAGGCACTATTTTTCTCACTCTTTGTCACCGTTATATCACCGTGACAATAATATTCTTTCTCATCCGATGTTCTGCATTCATTTCTGATGGTGCAAAGGTAGTCCGTCTTTTCGAGACCGATTGACAACTTGTTAACAACTTGTCATCGTTTTCCCGTTTTCGCCTGCAAAAGTAGGCATTCTGTTCCTAACGTCTTACCACCGTTTTAACACCTTGGGAGGACTTTTCTTTCTCTTGGGTATCCTACGTCCATTATTGACGGTGCAAAGGTAGCCTGTCTTTACGAGACCGAATGTCAACTTTATATCAACTTGACATCGATTTTTCGTTTGACGGTGCAAAGTTCGGCATTTCCACAGACTTGAAAGTTCAACTTTGTACAACGTGAAGAAACTTTTTCTTGTCCGAGGGGTTCACATGCCACTTTTCTGCCTGTCTTGCTGTGATTGCAGGTGCAAAGGTAGGTTGTTTGGAAGTTCCGAGTTTTATGGTATGTATATAGCTATATACATTTTTCTCGTTTTCCTGCTATTTTGTCCTGCCATGCTCTTGCTTTCAGGTGCAAAGGTAGTTCGGTATTCCCATTCCGCTTCGCAACTTCCTAGTAAGTTGTGTCCGTTTTTAACCCGGATTTAACTTTTCGGGTGCAAAGGTACGGCAGTAATCGTACCCTGGCAATAGCATCGGACAGTCACTTACAGCCACCTCACCGCCACTTGCAGCCAAACAGACATCTTACCCTGCCAGTCTGCATACATTCCATTACCTTTGCTATTGGGAATGCAGCTCTATGTGGCTACACCTTATTTATAATAGGCGCACGTACATAAGGCATCTGTATATCTAAGGCTGTCGGCAGAATGAGGAAGTACGAACCATATACGGTAGGAGGGCAGAGCCGATTTCTGGCAGAATGGGGAACAAGAACCCGATTCCTTGGAGGGTTGCCAAAGGCATACTAACTTTGCAGAAGACAACAGGCCGTCCATCCAATGGTGACCGCAGTAATAAACTAAAAATAACAAAAATGAACAGAAGAAGAAAAGAAGCAAGAAGCAGACTCCTGACCCCGCACTTTCTGCACTTTCCACACTTTGAGCCTCCAAAATGTGGAAAATGCGTAAAGTGCAGGGTTGTTGTATTGAGTCGGCAGGTAATCAGTAGGGGAAACGGACAGACAGGAAGGAGGCTTGCCTATGAGCTGTAGTATGCTTAACCCACAAGGCATCCTCGACAATGCGACGGACTTCGGACTACGACTAAGCGGCACCGATTTCCCTGTCAGTGTCTTTCCGCAATCCATCCAGCACATCATCACAGAACTGCATGAGTGCCAGAGTTTCCCCATCGACTATGTGGCAGCATCCATGCTGACCGCCATAGCCGTTGGGATTGGCAACACACATCTGGTTCAGGTGAAAAGTGGATGGTTGGAAAGTGCTATCCTCTACATGGCACTTGTCGGCAGACCAGGAGCCAACAAGAGCCATCCCCTATCCTTTGCCATGAAGCCGTTTCTCACCTATGACTATCAGCAGAATCAGCAATTTGAGCAGGAGTATAAGGAATTTGAGAAGATGGTGCAGATGACTCGCAAAGAGCGTAGTGAGGCAGGACTGGAGGAATACCCACAAGAGCCTGTCCGCAAGCGGTTCCTTGTTTCCGACATCACCCCCGAAGGACTAAGCCTGATACACGCACAGAATCAACGGGGTCTCTGCCTGTGGGCTGATGAACTGTCGGCATGGTTCAAGAACTTCAACCGTTATAACAATGGCTCAGAAGAACAGTTCTGGCTTTCTGTATTCAGTGCCAAGACAACTATCTCCGACCGTAAAAGCACAAGAAGTTCTGTATTCATCAAACGACCGTATATCTCCGTTATCGGCACTATTCAGAAGAAGGTATTGGGTGAACTGGCTAAAGGCGAACGGTCATGTAACGGATTCATTGACCGCATTCTTTTCGTACTGCCATCAGATCAGCAGAAGATTCGCTGGAATGACCGTGAACTCTCTGAGGACATCGACCAGCAATGGGCAGAAATCCTTTCAAGGTTGATAATGCTTGACTTTATACCTTGCGAAGAGAATCCTTACAAGATACTGTGCTTTCAGCCTGAAGCACGTGCTGCCCTCTATGAGTACCAGCACAGACTGGCAGAAATGTGTGACACCGAAGCCTCTGAAGTCATAGTCGGTATCTATTGTAAGTTGGAAACCTACCTCATCCGCTTCTGCCTGATTCTCCAACTGGCACGATGGGCTTGCGGAGAGGCAGGCAAAGAAGCCATTGACAAAGAATCTGTTGAGAAAGCGATCCTGCTTACTGAGTATTTCCGAATGACAGCCCTTAATGTGCAGGGAATCATGAATGAGGAATCGCTGACTACGCAGCAACTTGCCATCCTTCACCAGTTGCCGAACCTGTTCACTACAGCCGAAGGGCTGGAACTGGCAGACAAGGAGGGTATGAAGGAACGGGCTTTCAAAGACTTTCTGAGTCGAAACATTGGCATACTGTTCAAACGGGAACGTCACGGAGAGTATTCAAAAATCTAAAGATTCACCCCTCGCACTTTCCGCACTTTCCACACTTTGACCCCTCAAAATGCAGAAAATGCAGATAGTGCGACACTAAAACGAAGAAAAGAATCATGAACGATTACAGATTCAAACTACAGCCCTATAAGGGCATCAACACCAGACACACATGTCCTGAGTGCAAGCAGAAACGTTGCTTTTCACGTTATATCGACACGGAGGGCAAAATCCAGTTCCCTTCATACGTCGGCAGATGCGACCATGAGCAGCGTTGCGGGTATCATTATACACCCAGCGACTATTTCAGGGACAACCCTTCCGCACAGGAGCAGCTATCAGAAAAAAGGGAACCCATCTTCATTCCAAAAGTTGCAGAACAGCCTAAGCCTATATCGTACATTCCATCTGAGATAGTACAGGCTAGTATGCAGCACTACGAGACAAACAATCTCTTCCGCTTTCTATGCCTCAAATTTGGCAGGGAGCAGACAATGGAACTGATGAGGAGATACCATGTCGGCACCTCCAAACACTGGCAAGGGGCTACTGTTTTCTGGCAGAAAGACTGTAAGGACAGAGTGCGAACGGGTAAGATAATTCTTTACAATCCACAGACAGGCAAGAGAGTGAAACAACCGTTCTGTCACGTCACATGGGTACACTCTGCCTTACACCTCACCTACTTCAGTCTGAAGCAGTGTTTCTTTGGGGAGCATCTTCTGACCCCTGAAAAGGACAAACCTGTTGGACTGGTTGAGAGCGAGAAGACTGCCCTCGTATGCAGCATCCATCTGCCCCATTTCACATGGATAGCATCTGGCGGAAAGAACGGCTGTCTCAATGAAGAATGCCTGAGCATACTCCAAGGACGAACGCTTTCACTCTTCCCCGACCTCGGAGCGACAGACTGCTGGAGGGGTAAGATTCCTATGATGAGACAACTCAGCATCCACGTTCAGTTGTACGATTATTTGGAACGGGCAGCGACGGATGAACAGCGAAAACAGGGACTCGACATAGCTGATTTCCTACTCGACATCGAGACCATAGAAGGCAGGTTGGAGCAGATGAAACTAACAAATCAGTCAATCAACAAACTGATAAATCAGTTTCAATTACAGCCAGCAAGCGAGTCAACTGTTAATACGTATGACCGTATGAATGCTAAAACATTTTAATGCATATACCTATGACTAAGAAAGACCGATTTGGGAACATTTTGGGGATAGCAAGTTTATGGCGGTGTATTACATTCACCTCCCCCACTTGCCACCCTAAAGGCTGGAGGCTCCCGATGGTCACAAACATTATTCACCCAAAATCGAAAGAAAATGAAGAAAGCAAAGACAATCTCACTCCGACTGACGGAGCAGGAAAACTACTGGTTGAAGGCACTTGCTAGACAGAGTGGCAGAACCCAGAGTGAAGTTGTTCGCTCTTTGATTAAGAACGGACACGTCAAGGAACGCATCAACAGGGACACGCTCATTATGTTAAGAAATCTGATGGGCGAAGCCGTCAACCTGAACCAGTTGGCAAGACAGGCAAACGCCTATGGCTTTGGCATGATTGCCGACGACTGCCGCAGTCTGGCAGCACGTATTTCACAAATCGTAAAGCAGATAAAGGATGATAGGAAAGATAACTAAAGGCTCCGAGTTTGCTGGATGCGTTGCATACGTTCTCCGTGAAGACAAGGCAAGGCTGTTGGCGGCAGAAGGTGTATCTGGCACTCCCGAAGAGATGGCAGAGCAGTTTGAGTTACAGACCTTGCTCAACGATAAGGTGAAGAACACCGTCGGGCATATCTCCCTCAGTTTCTCACCAGAGGACGGTGACCGACTGCGAAATGATGACAGACTGATGGTAAAAATTGCTTACGAGTATATGGAACAGATGGGCATCCGTGATACGCAGTTCATCATTGCCCGTCACACAGACCGCAACCATCCACATTGTCACATGGTGTTTAACCGAGTGGATAATAACGGCAAGACCATTTCCGACAAGAACGACCGCTATCGCAACGAGAAGGTATGCAAGGCACTGACGGAGAAATACGGACTCTATATGGCAGATGGTAAGGAGCATGTGAATACGGAACGGCTACGACCACACGACAAAGCCAAGTACGACATCTATGGGGCATTGAAACAGGAATTGCCAAAGGTAACTTCATGGGAGCAGCTTCGTGAAGCACTTCACAAGCAAGGAATTATGACAGAGTTCAAGTACAGCAGAACTGGCGGTAGAATTGAGGGTGTGAAGTTCATCAAGGGCAAGCATGTTTTCTCTGGCTCCAAGATTGACCGTAAGTTCAGCTTTGCAAACATCGAGAAGCGGCTGGAGCGTAACCGTAAGTTCAAGGAGAAGTACCAGCAGACGCAACGCACCTATGAATCGCAGCGTCCATCCGTAGCACCACGTCCACATGTTGCGCCGGTTCATTGTGAAGAGTCGAAACCACGGTACGAGGAAAGTACCATTGAAAGCGTTGCCTCAGGAATCAGTAGTTTGTTCACCCCGTCTGGCTACGATGCCACCGCAGCACAAGAGGCTGCATTTGCAGCAGAACAACGGCGACTTAAGAAAAAGAAGAAACGTGGAATGAGGATATAACCAAACACCACGCAACAAACAGCAATATTAACAATTAAAATTCAATTGATTATGAACAAGAATCTAATGTTCGACATCGCTGTGTACTTCTATCAGAACTACAGCATCAGTATGGATGACATCGCATTTGAGAGACACCAAGTTGGCTTCAATGTGTTCATCAACGAAAAGGGTATTCATCTCTACATCCGCTTTTGGGATTATTCAAAAAGGCGCGACGGACTACCAGACAAGTGCGTTATCCTCGTTACTGCCAACTTCAAGACCCATGAGAAGCGCAACGCCCGCAATCTCGCTAAGTTTTTGAATCAGGTTGCCCCTCGTTACGGCTATGAGTTTCTTGCCGTTGAGAATAACGAAGAATTTAACAGCCATTTGAACCTGATGGAATTACCCGTCAAGCACAGCAACCACTACTTAGCCCCACTCGGTGAGGATCTGGCAGAGCAATTGGAGGATTAAGGAAGTCATAATAAAACGTAAGCGAGCCTGACAATAGAAACGCTGTCAGGCTCGCTCTATAGATATTCTATGGCTCAACCTTTGTCTTTGATACCACGCGGATGAGTTCGTACCTGACGTTTCCTGAATCCTGCGGAGGATTGGCAAGCGTGGTTTTCTTCACCAGCAGTTCGTACTCGTTGTCACGCTCGTAGGTGAAGCCTGTGATTTCCATGAAACTGACACACTTCCAATTGGCTGCATCTTTCTCCTTAATTAGCATACCTTCAACATAATTGTTGTCTGGGACATTCTGATAAGTTCCAGTTTCTGCTGAAACATAGAGCGTCACCTGTTCCACTTTGTCTTCGTTGTCATCGTCGCTGCTGCAAGAGGCGAGGGAGAAAGCAGCAAGCATCGCAAAGGCGAGTCTCCAAATCTTCATTGTTTTCATTTCTGTTATGTTTTATCTGTTAATGTTCTATCTATATAAACGCGAGCCGTCGGAAATCTTGCACCGTCAGGCGTTCTTTCTTTAGGAAAGCGTCCCTTTGGGCCGAGCGAAATGTCTTTAAGGTGGGCAGCGTCAGCATAGAGGCCGACGACTGCCCATCGTAACGAGAGAGATTTATAGTCGGTTCTTTTCGGCATTACCAGCGCCAGTTCCTTTGTACTTACTTCGGGTGGTATTGAAGTCATACGATAGCGACACTCCGATGTACTGCGTATAGACGTAGGCATCTTTGGACATCGTGGTTACGGGATAATAGCCAGTCCATCGGTCGCGGAGGTTACGGAAGATGTCGTTGGCAAAAAGGTAAGCGGTGAGACTCCCATCAAAGAACGTCTTTTGAATGCGGGCATCGATATTGAAACGGTGTTCTCGGTGTGTAAAACCATAATCGAAACTCGTGGAGTTATGCAGATTGAGCATGACCTTGGCAGTCTTGCCGATGGTGAACCAGTTGCGGAAGTTCACCTCGATTTGGGGCTTATCGAGACTCTTTGCAGTGCCATAAGCCCGTGTGTCAAAGTTCTGCTGCCAGTAACTGATAGTCAGTGTAGGGCTGTAGAAGCCAAACTTCGGCGATGCAGTCACGGAAGCATGATACGAATCGAACTTGTCGAAGTTGCGATTACTCCAGAATGTAATCTCGGTATTGTCCTGATACAATCGTCCAAAGCTCAACTGCATGTCCTTGCTATGGTTGTAGCCCGCTGTGAAGTTCAGCCACGAGTAGGTCACGTCAAGGTCGATGCTCTGTTCGACCGTCGGGCGCAGCAACGGATTTCCGCCTTCGTACTGATAGCGGTTATCGTACTGTATGTTTGAATTGAGCTGATTATAACTTGGACGTCTGATGCGTTTATTGTAGCTGAGTCCGATGCCCCACTTGTCCTGCTGCCAGCCTATTGCGAGATTGGGAAACAGGTCACGGTACTTACGGCTTGGATCTGGCTGAAATGTGCCAAAGGAATAATAGTCGGAGGTGACGGATTCGTAGCGCAGCCCCCCACCGATACTCCATTGCCCCAACCGCATCTTGTATTCTGCAAAACCAGCCACGTTACTTTCCTTGATTTCGTCGTCTGATGGTGCCACGACTTGCTCCACATTATTATATATGCCATAACTACGAGAACGAATCGCCTCTATGCCAGCACTCAGTTCACCTTTCCATACAGGATAGGTCAGCACCAGTTTACCTGCCAGCATATTGCTTCGATTTTCGTTGTGAGTGGTCACAATGAGGTCGGACAGTTGCTGGCTCCGCTCAAATGAAGTCTGGTCGCGGATAGATTTTTTCCAAATCCATGAACCATTGAAGTCAATGCCGAGTTTGCTGACCTTGCCTACATAGTATATATTGGCTTCGTGCTGGGGATTGTCATACATTCTGGATTTCATCAGTTGGTCTATCTGCCCTTCAAGTGCCTCATTCCGCATGATGGTCTGCTGAGTTTGCGCCTTTCCACCCTCGTAGATTGAGCCATTCAGCGAATAGGACATACCGATTGAATTATCAGCGTTGAAGTCATAACTGGCACCTATCTGACCACCAGGCATTGTGTACCAGAAACTATTGGGGGCATACTGGTCGATGCTGATGTGATTGCCGTTGGTATAGGTATCTGTATGTAGCGTGTTGTCCTCGGAGTGGTTACCGTGGTTAATCATCACATTTCCAAATACCTCCAGTCCTCCCCTGCGATATTTCACGGTGGCATCGTCGTATGTCGCCCATTTCTCATTATATTTCACGTAGCTGTATAACTCCAAACTGACACCCTCGCCCTGCGGTCTAATAGTCTTGATGCGGATGACGGCACTAACCTCTGCATTGTATTTGGCACCGGGCGAGGTGATGATGTCCACACTCTTGATGTCGGTCGATTTCAGTTGCTTCAGTTCCCGTGCATTCTGAACCTTCTTATTGTTGATGTAGATTTCGGGCGTACCCTTTGCAAATACCGTAAAATTACCATCCTCGCCTTGCACTCGCGGCAGCATCGACAGCACATCGTCTGCCGTACCCACGTCCTTCAATAAAGAGTTCTGTATATCCACGGTCATTCCGCCCGTGGTCATCTTGTATTGAGGGCGAGAGCCTTTCACCACGACTTCGCCCAGCATCTGCTCGTCGGGTAGCATCTGAATATCGCCCACATTACCCTCCTTTACTTGGATGTATTGGGCCTGATAGCCCACGCTTGACACCTTCAGCAATCCGTCGTTACGATCAGTCTGGAGGGTGAAAGAACCGTCATCTTTCGTCACAACTCCCACGATGAACGCGGAGTCGGCACGATTTAGCAGTACGACATTGGCAAACGGCAATGGATGGGATTGTTCGTCAATCACTCGCCCCGTGATGTTACCCTGTGCTTCTGCCGTTATTGATACGATGGCAGCGAGAGAGACTAATACAAATCTTAGTTGTTTCATTTCGATATTTGATTTTGTTTATAACTTGTAATAGGCTGTTAGTAATAGTTCGCGGCCTCGAATGCGGTTGGTGGAGGCACGACGGATGAGGTCGCTGGCAATAACGTAGGAATAGGTGCCGCTGTTCAGCAGGTTGCAGAGCGAGAGTGTGAGGTCGATGTGGCGAGACTTGTAACTGGTCTTGATGTCAGCCAGGAAGAAGTCCTTGTGATGACCGTCGGTCAGGTCGTTGCGGTAGTATTCGGCTGCGAGGTCGAAGGTCAGGCGACGGACGGGGATGGTTAGCGAAAGGTCGTGCTTCCAGTTGCTGATGTCAGAGGTCGTGGCAGTCTGCTCCATCTTCATCTGACTATGGCTGAACGTGAGACCGTAACGCAGGTGCATATCCTTCCAGAAAGAGAAGTCGATGCCAGTACGGGCATTGAGCATCTGACTTTCATATTCAGTCGGTTGGTCGTTTTGCAACATCGTGGAATGACTATTCACGTAGAATGCACGGAGATTAACAACGCCGTTCCAGAGATTGATGCCCTTGCTGGCTATCAGGTTCGCTTGCCATGAGTCGGACTTGGTTTCCTGCTCAGTAGCAGAAATGATGATGTAGTCGCCTACAAACTGGCGGGTGGCTATATAGGGCGAAGTGGTGAAGGAGCGTGAGACGGAGAGGATGGAGTGCAATGCTTTCAGCGCGTCGTTGTAAGCGATGCCACCACGGACGGACTGCGTATGGCTGTGACGATAGCCCGTCCAACCCTGATTGATGTACTGGAAGTCCTGCAATATCAAGGCACGATAGAAACGGCTGGGGTCTGACGGCTCCACCGAGGAATAGGCACCGAGGGAGAGCCGCAAGCGGGGCGTGACATACCAGCGGATGCTGAGGTCTGGCGCAAAGAGCATTTTGTGATTGCCTTTGTCCTCGCTGTATTTCTCGAAGAGGTATTCCGTTGTTGGGCTGAGTTCGATGTTGATGTCGCGTGTCTTGTAGGTCAGTTTCGGCTCTACATAGAAGCGGGCAAAGGTGAAACGACTGTTATCGGCCAGTAACCCCAGAGTATCGGGCAGACCTATAGCGTCCGACTCCAGCCGATGCAAGGCTGCATTGACACCCGCTTTCAGCGACAGGCTAAACTTGCCGAGTTTCGTGCCGCCCATAGCATAGGTGTTGGTGCTATATTGCTGTTGGCTGGCGTGCTGGTACAGGCTATCAACGGACAATGACTGCGGACGGCTGACGATGCGGTTGTTGGAGTAGAACGACACAAGACTATTGCCATACTTGCGGATGATGTAGAGATTGTCTTTGATGTCGTATTCGGGCTTGCGGGCAAACTGACGATGGCTGGCCGTTCCCTGCTCATTAAGCCATTGGCGGCTCCAAGTGAAATCGCCAGAGAGCGAATTCTTCAGATATTGACTGGTGCTGTTCTTCTCATACTTCACAAGTGCATAGAGTTCGTTGTCCTTTTGCAGATAATCCTTGCGGTTGTCAATGGTTCGTGTACCGTCTGGCAGGAAATACTCTGTCAGCCTTTCACCCTGTGCCGTCTGGCGGTCGTTGTTGTAGATGATCTGCACATTCGCTTGTGACGACTCGTTAATCCGCTTCATGGTGTTGGCGGTGACAGCGTGGCTGCGGTTGAACAGGGTTCGACGCTCGGCAAGACTCGGTGTGGTGGGCGGAGCCAGACTTATGTAATCGCCCTGGCTCTCCAAATCATCGAAAGTGAACAGGCTAGTCGTTTCCTTGCTGATGTTCAGCCCCATGTTGTTGGTCTTGTAGGTGAACATGGTCTGAAAGTCTGACTTCAGGCGAAGCCCGAAGCCTTCCAGTTTCCACAGCCCCGTATCGTGACTGATGCCCGCTCCACCATTGAGCGAAGTTACCCATCGGCTCTTAGCTCCCTCCTTCATACGGATGTTCACTGCTGCCTCGTCGGTATAGGTAAAGTCCTCCAACACACGGATGGGCTGGTGATTCCTCATCACCTGCACCGAGCCGACATCAATCTGTGGCAGTGAGTTGGTGGCAACACCGTATTTGCCGCCCAGCATATCCAGTCCTTCTATATAAAACTTGCTGATGGGTTTGCCTTCGTACTTGATTTGTCCGTTTTGCTTGTTCACCTCAAAGCCTGGGATGCGAGCCAGCACATCGCCGATGTTGCGGTCGTTCTGGTCGGCAAAGGTGCTGATATTGTAGGTCAGCGTATCACCGTGTTCACGTACCTTGCTCGCCTTGACGGTCACTTCCTTCAGGGCTACGGCCTCTTCCTGCATCACAATTCGTAGCGGTTTCTCGGTGGTAGGATTGTCAATACGCTGTTTCTTGAAGCCAAGCATTGAGACTTCCAGATAACCATCGGAAGCAGCATCCAGCGAGAATGAGCCTCTTGCATCGGTCTTGCCGAAACGAATCATCTTGCCAGTTCCGCTTTGGCGCAGTTGCACAATAGCACCCGCCAGCGGTTCGCCGTTGGCATCGGTGACCGTCCCCGTTATCCGCATCTGTGCCATTGCCATTAGCGGGAGTAGGTTGCATATTATTATAATAAGGTGTCGCTTCATTCCCTATTACTCCAACTCGATATACGGTTTTGCCTGTACCACCTTTCCTGTATATGGGATTGTGCGAGGGCGGTTTTTGTATTTCAAGAACTTAGCCCTGTCCATCTTGTAGTATTTGCTGCCAGCCCAGTTGTAGAACGTGACAGGGGATAAGCCCTCCGTCCTGATGCTGACAGCCGTAAACTTGATGAAGTCATCATCGGCAACGGCTTTCAGTATCAGTCCTGGCAGTCCTCCGAGTTTCCACGGGCCAAGGCTGACAGGAATTTCTTCCGTGAACCACACTTTCCACTCCCTGCCACGAAACTTAGTCGTGGCAAGGTTGCACTCCATCCCCATGATGGTCTCAACAGAATCCGTATTGATAGACCACTCCTGTGTGGGGATGCCTTCTTCGTAAGTGTTGTAGGCACTGGCGAAATTGCTGTAAAGGGACAACTTGCCCGTTGATAGGTCTTGGTACAACAATTCTCGGCTGATAGTACTAGCCTTGAGCCGCTTAGACCTATCGGAACTTCTGTCGTTTGCCTCCAAGAACTCTTGCAGGGCTATCTTTCTCGTTACCTCACTGGTGAAGTCTAGGCTGTCAGTCCTGTTCTGGAAGAAACTGAAAAACTGATTGGCGGTCTTGCCAACCCGCAGAATGTATGAATCATCATGCTCAGCCTGCCAGCAGTCATAACGGACTTCGAGGATGGCTGGTTCTATTACATGCTGCTCTTGTGCCACTATCTGCATCGGCACAATGGCAGCGAGAAGAACTGACGCAAATCTTAATTGTTTCATACCTATTTCTGTTGTTACTTATTTAATTTCTGGGTGCAAAGGTAGGCATAAGTCGGGAGAGAATCAAGAAATGACTGTTTCATTGTGTTTCCGAGAAGCAATGTGAAACACAAAGATTGCCAGAAAACCTTTGTAATACCGTGATTTTTGCGTATCTTTGCACCCGAATTGAAACAATAAGGCGATGAACAGATACGTTAGACTATACACTCGGTTTCTGCTTGTTTTGTTCCTTGTTTCCTGCAAGGAGGGTGGAGTGATGGACAGGCTCGACCAGATAAAGCATGTGGGCGACAGTGACCCTGTGACGGCTCTTGCAATGCTCGACTCTCTGGAAATAGAGATGCGGGCAGAGTCGGAATACACAAGAAACAAGTATGACCTGCTGAGAATCCGACTGAACGACAAGGCCGACAAGACGGCGACATCGGATATCGTCATCAAGAGTCTGTTGGGCTACTTTGAACGGGAGGGTACTGTGCAGGACAAGCAGGAGGTGTGCTACTATGCCGGCAGCGTCTATCGTGACTTGCAAGATACGCCCCGCGCCCTGGAATATTTCTTCCGCTCGATAGAATATGCTGAAGATGCGGAGGATTGCGACTCGGTGATGCTACAAAACACCTATTCTAATTTGAACTACCTCTATTATGGAGTACAGAACTATCAGGAGGCTGTTGCGACGGGGCGAAAGGAACTGGAGGTATGCCGGGCGTTAGGACGCGACAAGGTGGTGCCGCTGCTCCACTTAGGCGGGGCACTGATGGCAACGGACAGCACACGGCAGGCCAAGGCTTATCTTGACGAAGCCCTCCAAGCGATTGAAAGTTCAAATGAGATAGCCCATCAGCAGGGCAACCTCTATAACCTGCTGTGCCACTATGTTGAGTTGGGTGAGCGACAGAATGCCGAACGATGCCGAATACTGATAGACGGCGACCCTATAAATGACTTCGCGGCATTTCCGTGTATAGCCTTGGCCATGTACTACCAGATAACGGGACAGACTGATTCCGCAAGCGTCTGTCTGAACCGGGTGATTGACGACGGTACGGACATCAATAATATGTACGATGCGGCCAAGATGCTCTATCAGATGTACGACGCCCAGGGTAATCAGCCTAAAGCCCTGCACTATGCACAGATATATATGCAACTGAGCGACTCGCTGGATTTCGGCAAGCGTCAGCAGTTGGCCGCTACGGTGGGCAACGAGTATCAGTATCACCTGGATCAGAAGAAGGAACAGCAACTGCTCGATGCCAAGGAGCATTACAAACTGGCGGTGGCTATTGTTTGCGCCGTCGCCCTGCTTCTGCTGTGTCTTGGCTATGCGGTGTATGTCCGTCGGAAGAACAGACATCTTGAACAGATAACGGCACTATCTCAGAAACTGCAAGGCAAGGCCGACGCCGAGCAGCGGCTGCGGCAGGAGATAGACCTGCGGGAAAGAAAACTGTCCGAAGCAAAGGAACAACTGGAGAAACAGGATGATGAACTGGGCAAGGTGAAGGCACAACTGGACAAGGTGAACACCGAACTTGCAGGCTACGACATAGAACTGCGCGAGAAAGAGCAGCGGCTGACGGAGAAGATGCAGCAAAACCAGACCTTCCTCAATCTGCTGCATCAGTCGGAGTTGGAGGGCAAGGCCGAGGATGTCATCGAGGCCATCCGCCAGTCATCTGAGGGAAAGAAGAACATGCAACCTGCCGACTGGAAACAACTCTATCGGGCCGTCGATGAACTATACCCCACATTCCAAGACCAGTTGCTGAAAGAACTCGGCACCTTCACCGAACAGCAGATGCAGGTGTGCTACCTGATGCGCATCGGTCTCTCAAAGCCTCAGATTCAGAACATGACGAACCTCTCTCGTGTAACAATTTGGCGATGGGTAAAAAAATACGATTGGGTACTGATTCTTGCTGAGGATTCTGATTCGTGATACAACAAACAGACAACTGAGCAGATAATGAACAGATAAATATTCCGAACTTTAGTTAAAGTGTCATCAGAATTTTGTTATTTCAGCGATTTGTGTTACCTTTGCAATCACAATAGCGTTCTTTGAGAGCAAAGCAAAATGAGTAAGAATGGGGAACTAAGGTAGTTCCTAAATCGTTACCTATGCTACTCGATAATTCTGTAATATATTGATTTTCAAACAAGAAAGAAAATCTATATGTCTTGCTACATGATATTGTATAATATATGTTAATTCATAATACTCTCATTCTGCCATATCCTTAAAAGGAAGAAAAGGGAGTTTTTACGCCAGGCTATGCCCCCAAAGTTACAAAAAAGAAACGATACCGAAATACAATATTTCCAAAATATTTTCTGCTTTATAACTTTTTCATTAATTTCGCATACTGAAAGCGCTTCGTTTCCAAAATTTATTTGTATCTTTGCCCCTTGAACACCGCCACGATGTCCGGGTGAGGAAGGCGGTGCTGCTTTCGTGGGTGAATAGATAGTTGTATCTATATTCTATAGAGGTTCATGCCGAAATCCGACCAGATTTGAACGAGCCTCGTGGAATGGGGATACACCTTGCAATATAGGTGTACCCGTTCCTTATGTCTCGTTCAAGGTCCTTGGTCGGATACCTGGCGTGAAGCATATTGGAACGTGGTACACTTTCTTTGTATCTGCACATGAATATCGTTTCACGTAAAAATCCGACCAAGTATGAACGTAACGAGCGATAATCAAGAGAGGCAGGTAGTGTCGAGACAGCGTGTGGCTGACCATGGCGAGGTGTATACCGCCAAAAGGGAGGTCTGCGCGATGCTCGACTTGGTGAAGGAAGAGACGGAGCGCATCGACTCCCGATTCCTGGAGCCTGCCTGTGGCACGGGGAATTTCCTCGTGGAAATCCTAAGTAGGAAAATGGAGGCGGTAAGGAAACAGTTTTCCCGCAACCGCTTCGAGTACGACCTGGCTTCGGCGCAGGCCGTAAGTTCGATGTATGGCGTGGAGTTGCTGCCCGACAATGTGGTAACCTGCCGCAACCGGCTGATGGGTCAATATCTTGATACTTACCGTCAGCATCAGTCCGCCGATGCCTCGCCCGAGTTGGAGCGTTGCATCAGATTCCTTCTGAAGAAAAACATTCTTTGTGGCGATGCCCTAACCCTATTGCAACAGGACGGAACCCCAATCACTTTTTGTGAATGGACGTTCATCGGTACTGGCGGTAAGGTGAAACGTCGCGACTTCGAAATGGCTGAACTTTTAAGGAATGTGGAGTACGACAAGCCCAAGCCAGGCGAAGAGGGGATTCTCTTTGCTGATACTGGTGAGCCTACTTTCGTGCATCTGCCCAAGCGTGAATATCCTTTGACTGACTACCTAAAACTGCCCGACTATGAATAAGCTGAACTACAATCCCGATGTACTGTCGTGTTTAGCCAACCTGAGCAACGACGAAGTGTTCACCCCGCCTCAGTTGGCCAACCAAATGCTGGACATGCTGCCGCAGGAACTGTTCCAGAATCCCGATACGCGTTTCCTCGACCCTTGCACAAAGAGCGGCGTCTTCTTGCGCGAGATAGCCAAACGGCTGATTGTGGGCTTGGCTGACAAGATTCCTGACCAGCAGGAGCGTATCGACCACATCATGCATCATCAGCTTTTTGGAATTGCCATCACCCGGCTGACCTCCATGATGAGCCGTCGAAGTCTCTACTGTTCTAAAGATGCCAGCGGCAAGTACAGCATTTCGCAGTTCGATGATGAGGCTGGCAACATTTGCTATCGCGACATCCGCCATACATGGGTACAGGGCAAGTGCCGCTATTGCGGAGCCTCTCAAGAGGTTTATGACCGAGGCGACGACCTGGAATCCCATGCCTACGAGTTTATTCACACAGATAATCCTAACACATTATATAATATGACTTTCGATGTAATTATCGGCAATCCGCCGTATCAGCTGAGTGATGGAGGAAATGCTGCGAGTGCAAAACCGATATATCACTTGTTTGTCCAACAGGCAATGAAATTAGCACCACGATATTTGTGTATGATAATACCTTCTAGATGGTTTGCAGGTGGTAAAGGTCTTGATGACTTTAGAATAAAGATGCTCCACGATGGTAGGATTTCATATATGAGGGCTTATGAAGATGCTAAAGACTGTTTTCCTTCAAATATAATTGGAGGTGGCATTTGCTATTTTCTATGGGAGAAACATTATTTCGGGAATTGTAATTATACACATATTGTTAATGGTCAAGAAAGTTCTCAGATTAGGAGTACAAATGAATTTCCGATTTTTATAAGGTATAATGCGGCCATTAATATTATTCACAAAGTGAAAAGTGAGAAACAATTTCTTTCATCTATAGTATCTTCTCGAAATCCTTATTCTTTGGCAACATCTGAAAGAGGGATAGAGTATAAAAAAGAAGGGTGTTGTTCACTTTATACCAGCAAAGGGAAAAAATACTATCCGAAAAAGAATGTCTTACAAGGATTAGACACCGTTGACCGATATAAAATTATGGTAGGAAGAGCAATAAGCGGTCATGCTGGAGAATCGGATTCAGAAGGTCAAGTTAAAGTGTTTTCTACGTTAGAGGTCATTGGGCCAAATGAGATATGTACAGACACCTACATTGTCATTGGTAGATTCACGGACAAGTCAAAAGCAGATAATCTCTTATCTTATTTAAAAACAAAATTCGTAAGATTTTTAGTTCTACAAACAATAACATCAATAAATATTACAAGAAACAACTACCAATTCGTCCCCCTCCAAGACTTCAGCAAGCCGTGGACAGACGAGGAACTCTATAAGAAGTACGGTCTGACGGATGAGGAAATCCAGTTCATCGAATCGATGATTCGCCCGATGGAATAAAAAGAATGAAAAACTATGGCTACCAATAACAACTATTTCCAAAGGAAATCGGAGTCGGCTCCGATGATTTATGCTTACGAGGACAAGCACGACCCGCAACTGAAAGGCATGCTGAAGGTGGGTTATACCACCATTGGAGTGCAGGAACGGGTGCGCCAACAATATAACATCGTGCGCCCGGGCGAACCTCCCTACCGCATACTGGTGGAAGAGAGTGCCATGCGTCAGGATGGTACGGCGTTTATGGACCATGATGTGCATCGCCAACTGGTGAAGATGGGATGCCAGCATGTGGAGGGTGAATGGTATCGCTGCACACCTCAGCAGGTCAGGGCCGCCATCGAAGCTGTTAGGGAACGCATAGACGTGGCATGGAATCGTGACAAGACTTTTGGCATGCGACCGGAACAAAAGAAGGCGGTCGATAAGACGGCAGCTTACTTTGAAAGTTATAGGAATGAAGGTGGTCGTGTGCCTCACTTCCTTTGGAACTGCAAGATGCGCTTCGGAAAGACTTTCACCACCTATCAGCTGGCACTACGCATGGGGTGGAAACGCGTCTTAGTGCTGACATTCAAACCCGCCGTGGTTCATGCATGGGAGGAGGATTTGATGACGCATGTGGATTTTGACGGTTGGCAGTTTATTGCAAGAAGCCCCGAGGCCACTATCGACTACCAGTTCCAACATGCCGACTTGTCAAAGCCGATGGTGGTATTCGGCTCGTTTCAAGACTTTTTGGGGAAAAACACGGCCAGTGGCGGCATGAAACTAAAACATGAATGGGCACGTGAATTCAACTGGGACTGTATCGTGCTGGATGAATACCACTATGGTGCTTGGCGCGAGAATGCCAAGGAACTGATTGGTGCCAGCGAAGACCTGGGCAATGAGATAGAGAATCCCGACTATTTCGACGAGGATTTGATTCCCATCACGTCGAATCACTATCTTTACCTGTCGGGAACTCCCTTTCGCGCCATAGCTTCAGGAGAGTTTATCGAGGAACAAATATACAACTGGACCTATTCGGACGAACAACGGGAAAAGGAAAAGTGGGGCGACAAGCCCGACAATCCTTACGCCTCACTGCCCAAGATGGTGCTGTTGACCTATCAGCTGCCTGCGGAAATATCAAGAGTGGCAGAGGAAGGCGAATTTGATGAGTTCGACCTAAACTCTTTTTTCGAGGCAGAAGGGCGGGGCGAGGATGCCGTGTTCAAACACCACGACGAAGTGCAGAAGTGGCTCGACATGCTGCGCGGACAGTATCTGCCAACCTCCGTCAACGACCTAAAAGTAGGAAATAGGAAACCGCCGTTGCCTTTCCTCAATGGTGACCTCTATTCAAACATGAACCATACACTCTGGTTTCTGCCTAATGTGGCTTCGTGCTTCGCCATGCGAAACCTGCTGACGGAGCTGCAGAATACGTTCTATCATGACTATCGTGTCATCGTATGTGCAGGCACTCAGGCGGGTGTCTGACAACAGGCGCTGCCGCCCGTAGAGAGAGCCATGTCGCATCCCGACCCGCTGCATTGCAAGACTATAACGCTGACATGTGGCAAACTGACCACGGGAGTTACCGTACGTCCGTGGACAGGTATTTTCATGCTGCGCGACACCTCGTCGCCTGAAACCTATTTCCAGTCGGCTTTCAGGGTTCAGTCGCCTTGGACTATTACCAACAGCGACGGACTTCATCCGAATAAGGTGGAGATACTGAAGCATGTTTGCTATGTATTCGACTTTTCGCCTAACAGAGCATTAAGAAAGGTGGCCGACTATTCTTGCCAGTTGAATGTGGAAGAGGGTAATCCGGAAAAGTGTGTTGATGATTTTATCAAGTTCCTACCCGTGCTTTGTTATGAAAATGGTGTGATGAAAGCCTTGTCGGCAAGTGATGTGCTCGACATGGCCATGAACAACACATCGGCCACGCTTTTGGCTCGAAGATGGGAGAGTGCGTTGTTGGTAAATGTCGATAATTTCACGCTCCAGCGGTTAATGAACAACGAAACTGCAATGGCTGCCCTGATGAAGATAGAAGGGTTCCGTTCGCTGAATCAAGATATAGAGACCATCATCAACAAGACGGATGCTATCAAGAAGAAACGTAAGGAAAACGAAGAGGGGTTAACTAAGCAAGAGAAGAAAGAACTCTCTGATGCTGAGAAAGAAATCAAGAGCAAGCGCCGGCAGATACAAGAGAAACTGATGAAGTTTGCCACTCGTATACCCATTTTCATGTATCTGACGGATTTCCGCGAGTATTCGTTGAAAGATGTCATTTTGCAATTAGAACCGAAACTGTTTGAGCGTGTCACGGGTCTTACCAAACAGGATTTCGCTCTGTTGGTCAGCCTGAACGTTTTCAACGAGGCCCTGATGAACGATGCCGTCTATAAATTCAAGCGATATGAAGACAGCAGCTTGACGTATGCCGGCATAAACCGTCATGAGAATGAACGGCTGGTGGGAGGATATAGCACAGTAATTACAATTGAAGAATACCAATCTTCATAAAAGGAAACAGTTGTGGTGAAGTACCCCCTCCCACTCCCCGAATAAAAAAATTGCACCTGGAGCAATGTCTTCGGGTGCAATTTTGGTTTGACTATTTAAATGCATTTTTTCTTTTCTTTTGCTTAAACAATTCACAAATACGCAATAAGAAATGGGTGCTATCCTTAAAATCGGCTCATTTTCTCATTATTTTTGGTTCATTTTCTTGCAAATTTGAGCCGATTTCGCTACTTATGTGAGCTGATTTGTTTACTCCTTCTCGATTGTGAGGCGGAGGATGGTGCGGGTGGAGTCTGTGATGCGGAAATGATTGTCGGGACGGAGGCCTACTACCCAGAGGATTCTGCCGGTGGAATCGAGGATTATCAGCTGACGGCGCTTTTCAAGGAGGGAGAGCTTCTGGTCGGTCAGGAAATCGCTGACCAACTTACTGCCCTGCATGCCAAAGGGGGTGAAACGGTCGCCTTCCTTGGGAAGCCTTACGGTCAATGGCAACAGCAGACGGTCAGCATCCAAGGCTATCACATCGCTTGAACGGGGAATCTCATAACCTTCGGGCTTGGACATCCGCTCTATGCGGAGTTTGGCGGTTTCATCGAGGATATAGGTGCCTTCCTCAGGAATACGCATTTCATGGAAAGGATTCTTCTCCACTTCTTCGATGAGCAGACGGCCACGGTCGAACACCAGGACGTGGCTTTCCGAGCGGAATTCCGTTCCCGTGGGGGCATCGAGATGGGCATAGATCTGCTTGATCTGAACGGAGGTGAATCCATAGTCCGAAAGAATCCTGAACAGCAGATACTCGCTCTTGATCTTACTGACGGGAATAGAGCCTTCGTCTTTCAGCTCTTCCATCATCCCGGAAACGGCCTGGTCAAGGAACTCTTCTGCAAATGCCACGTTTTCAGCGGTTTCAACGATATTCCGCGAGGCAGAAGGGGCGATTTCATCGAGTAATGGCAATACCTGAAGACGGATTTTATTGCGCAGGACATCGGGCACCAGATTGGTACTGTCGGTCACGTAATCCTGCCCGATTTCTTTCAGAAAATGCTCGATTTCATCGCGTGTTACACACAACAGGGGGCGGATAACGGTCAAGTTGGTTGGGATTCCCGCTTTCACGCCTACCCGTAGCCTTTGTTGGATTTTGGGTTTAATGCCCGAGAGTCCTTTGATGCCTGTGCCGCGAATGAGGTTCATCAGGACGGTTTCTGCCACGTCATCCTGATGGTGGGCCACACAGACGCCGTCGAAGCCCAGATCATGACAAAGACTGGCAAAATGATGGTAGCGAAGCTGACGGGCTGCCATCTCGATGCTGACCTTGTGTAACTGTGCGTATTCTCGGGTGTCAAAGTGAACGAGATGGAGCGGGATTTGCTTTCCGGCGCAGAGGTTACGGCAGAAATCCTCGTCTCGGTCAGACTCTTCTCCACGCAGGTGGAAGTTACAATGTATTGCTTCAACGAAATAGCCTAACTGCTTCAGGATAAGCAATAAACAAACACTGTCGGCACCTCCGCTCAAGGCCACGAGATAACGTCCGTCGGACTGGAGCAGATGTTGCTGGCGAATGAATGTCTCTACTTTCCTATTCAACATAAAGCACAAGGCCTTTCAGGTATTCCCCTTCCGGATGATAGATGTTGACGGGATGGTCGGCGGGCTGATGAAGCTGGTGGAGGATACGCACCTTCCGCTTGCTCTGGGCAGCAGCCGTGAAGACGGCATTACGGAAATTGTCCTTGGTCACCACCTGTGAGCAGCTGAACGTGAAAAGAATGCCGCCAGACTTGATTTTCTCCAAGGCTGCCCGATTGAGGCGTGTGTAGCCCTTCAGCGCATTGTGGAGAGCCCCACGGTGCTTGGCAAAGGCAGGCGGGTCGAGAATGATGAGGTCATACTGGTTGCCGGCTTTCTCCAGGAACTTGAAGGCGTCCTCGCAAAAAGCCTCATGGCGGGAGTCACCCGGGAAATTGAGTTCCACATTGGCACGCGTCAGTTCGATGGCCTTGCCTGAAGAATCGACGGAATGTACCTGTTCAGCCCCTCCGCGCATGGCATAGAAGGAGAAGCCGCCCGTATAGCAGAACATATTGAGAACCCGCTTGCCACGGGCATATTTCTCCAGCAGGGAGCGGTTCTCACGTTGGTCTACGAAGAATCCCGTCTTTTGTCCGCGAAGCCAGTCTACGTGGAATTTCAGGCCGTTCTCCAGGGCTGTGTTGTCATCGGAACCACCGATGATGAAACCGTTCTCTTGACCGAGTTCGGCCTTGAAGGGCAGCGTGGTCTCACTCTTGTAGAACACATGCTCAATACGGTTGCCCATCACCTTCATCAGGGCGTTGGCAATCTCCTTGCGGCAAACGTGAATGCCCACGCTATGGGCCTGCATGACGGCCGTCTTCCCATAACAGTCGATGACCAGTCCGGGCAGGTTGTCACCCTCGCCGTGTACAAGTCGGTATGTGTTATTCTGGGGATTATCGGCAATTCCGATGGAAATGCGCATCTGGAGTGCAGATGCCAGGCGGCTCTCCCAGAACTTTTCATCTATCTCAACGTCGCGGAATGAAAGCACACGGACGGCAATGGATCCTATCTGGTAATGGCCAACAGCGATGAAACCGCCGTTTTCTGCCAAAACACGCACCAGGTCGCCTTCCCCGATGCCTTCATCCATACGCTGGATAGCCCCTGAGAACACCCAGGGGTGAAAGCGGAGCAGGCTCTCTTCCTTTCCTCTCTTTAAATATACTGACTTGTACATGGTCAAATGTGTATAGGTTTGAGTTAATGAGTCTCAGGTGTCTTCAGGCGGTCGCAACTTCTTCTTCCACCAGTTTGAAATCGTTGGTCTGTTCAAGCCGGAGCAGTTCCTCGTAGAGCTTGATGCAGGCCCAGGCGTCGGTAGCCGCGTATATCTTCTGCTTTTCCTGAAGCACGTCGTTCTCCCAGTTGCTCAACTGCTGGGACTTGGAGATCTTCTGTCCGAAGAAGTTGGCATAGAGCTTCTGCAACGAGCGGTCTTCCACGCCTATCTCCCCCACATGCTTCTGAAGGTCGATGAAATTGCCTGGCGTGAACTCAGCCCGCTTGTGGAGCTGGAGGATATCATCATGCCACGAAAGGCCCACCTTGGGAACCGTCTCATCTTCCAGCAGACGGACGACGGCAGGCGACAATCCCAGGTAATTGAGGCGGAAGAGGAAACACGTGTCATGGGTGGACACCTGCAGGAGGGCCACTTTGTGATTCTGTCCTTTCTTGAACGAAGGACGCGTCTCTGTATCAACGCCGAGAATGGGTTGGGTCAAGAGGTAGTCAACGGCTCTCTCAGCCTCACCTTCAGAAATCACCACGACGATTTTTCCTTCAAAATGCACAACGGGAAGAGCGGTGATGCGTTTCTTGTCAAACTTCTTAAATATTGTCTTCATATAAAAATCGGTGCAAAATTAGCAAAAAATTGCGATTTTATGGTGTTTTCTTAGAAAAATCTGCTACTTTTGCATCAAATTTTAAACCACATCAAACGTAATGGCAAAGAAAAAGCAGACGAAGCAGCCTAAACCGGCGAAATCCTTTTCGGAGGCAGTAGGCTTCAAAAATATATTCCAGAACGATATTTTCAACGGAATCTTCGGATTTTCGTTGTTTATTATCGCTATATACATGATCATGGCGTTTGTCAGCTACTTCACCACGGGACAGGCAGACCAAAGCCTCGTGCTCGACCTGAAGCCTGGCGAATGGATGAATACACAACGGGAATTCCAGAACACCTGTGGTTCCACGGGAGCACTTCTCTCCTACTTCTTCATCTCGCGCTGTTTCGGTTTTGCGGCTTTCATCATACCGGTGCTGCTGGCCATTATCGGACTTCGCATCTCGAAGGCCTACACGAAGATCAACCTATTCAAGTGGTTCCTCTCGCTGGTCATCATCATGCTGTGGTGCTCGGTGACATTTGCCAAGTTCCTCACGCCCATCCTTGGCGACCAGGTCTATAATCCCGGCGGAGACCACGGAGCCTTCGTCTGCCAATGGCTGGAGAACGTCATCGGCTCACCTGGCCTGATGGCTGTCTTGGGTATCGTGGCCATCATCTTCCTGACCTATATCAGCAATGAGACCATCAACGTGATCCGGAAGTTGCTCAACCCCGTGAGTATCATTACCGACCGCGTGAAGTTCCGCATCACCAACGTGAGTGAAGGTAATGAACCCGAACCTGCACTCGCAACTGCCTATGAAGACCCCATTCCCAGTCAGACGATTGACCTGACGGACGATAACGATAACGTTAACGATAACGTTAACCATAACGATAAGTTTGTCGATGAAATCGGCGAAAAAACTGAGGGCCAGAAAGTTAAGAAGACGGATAAGGCCGATGGAACCGCAGAAATCGGTGACATGACCGTGACCGTTGCCGGAGAGGGCGAAAAGGCATCAGGCAAGAGTGTTCAGGGCGAGGTGGATCTCTCTACGCCTATCAATCCGAAGGAGCCTTTCCTGAAGTACAAATATCCTACGCTCGACCTGCTCAAGAAATACGATACCGACAACCGTCCGTATATCGACATGAAGGAGCAGACGGCCAACAAGAACCGCATCATCGAGGTGCTGAATTCCTTCGGCGTGAAGATTTCGAGTATTTCAGCCACCGTAGGTCCTACCATCACGCTCTATGAACTGACTCCGGCTGAAGGTGTGCGTATCTCCAAGATCCGCAACCTGGAAGATGATATTGCCTTGAGCCTCTCAGCCCTCGGCATCCGTATCATCGCACCTATTCCCGGCAAGGGAACCATCGGTATCGAAGTGCCTAACGCCAAGGCCAGCATCGTTTCGATGGAGAGTATCCTCAATTCCCGCAAGTTCCAGGAGACCACGATGGAACTGCCGCTGGCTCTCGGTAAGACGATTACGAATGATGTGTTCATGGTGGACCTGGCCAAGATTCCGCATCTGCTTGTAGCCGGTGCTACTGGTCAGGGTAAATCCGTCGGACTGAATGCCATCATCACCTCTCTGCTTTATAAGAAGCACCCCAACGAGCTGAAATTCGTGCTCGTTGACCCCAAGAAGGTGGAATTCTCCATCTATGCCCCCATCGTGAACCACTTCATGGCGCAGATTCCCGATGATTCGGGCGACGAGGAGGCTATCATCACCGATGTGACCAAGGTGATCCGCACGCTCAACTCCCTCTGCAAACTGATGGACCACCGCTACGACCTGCTGAAGATGGCCGGTGCGCGCAACATCAAGGAATACAACCAGAAATTCGTGAACCGTCAGCTCCGCCTTACCGACGGTCATGACTTCATGCCCTATATCGTTGTCATTATCGATGAGTTCGGCGATTTGATCATGACGGCTGGCAAGGAGATAGAACTTCCCATCGCACGTATCGCCCAGCTGGCACGTGCCGTAGGTATCCACATGGTGATAGCCACCCAGCGTCCTACCACGAAGATCATCACGGGTAACATCAAGGCCAACTTCCCCGGACGTATCGCCTTCAAGGTGTCTGCCCGCATCGACTCGATGACCATCCTTGACCGCACAGGAGCCAACCAGCTCATCGGACGTGGAGACATGCTCTATTCTGCCGGTAGCGATCCCGTACGTGTGCAATGTGCCTTCGTGGATACTCCCGAGGTGGAGCGCATTAATAAATATGTAGAGGCACAGCCCGGTCCCGTTGAGCCGCTCGAACTGCCAGAGCCTTCTACCGATGAAGGCGGTGCTTCCGGCAGTGCTTCAATCGACGCCCACAATCTGGATCCGCTGTTCGAAGAGGCAGCTCATGCCATCGTCGTCTCGCAACAGGGTTCTACCAGCATGGTGCAACGCCGCTTTGCCATTGGCTACAATCGTGCCGGAAGACTGATGGACCAGCTGGAGGAAGCAGGTATCGTGGGAGCCGCACAAGGCTCGAAGCCCCGCGAGGTGCTGATTACCGATATAGCAAGCCTCGACAGCCTGCTGGCATCGCTTCGCGGTTAAACCATCCCGCCAGGAAAACGTCAAAAGAACAGGATAATTTAAAAACAGATAAGAAATGAAAAGAATCATCTTCACATTGATATGCGCGCTCGCGCTCACCAACGTCAGCGCTCAGACCGCCAAACAGATACTCGACAAGGCCGCATCCGTGGTGAATGCCAAGAAAGGTGCTACGGCCAATTTCGTGATGAGCGGCAAATACGGCAATGCCTCAGGTACGATTTCCATCAAAGGCAACAAATTCGTGGCCAACACCCCGCAAGCCAAGATGTGGTATGACGGGAAGACACAATGGACCTATATGACTGCCACAGAGGAAGTGAATGTGTCAACTCCCACCGAAGCCCAGCAGCAGACGATGAACCCCTACCGATTCATCAACCTTTACAACATGGGCTACTCGATGACCAAGAAGGACGTGAAAAGCGGCTACGAAGTATATCTGAAAGCCACCAATCCCAAACGCACCATCACGGAGATGTATATCACCGTGAACAACCAGTTCGTGCCCACCAACGTAAAGATGAAAACCGCGAAAGGCTGGACCAACATCAATATCAGCAATTTCCGAAAGGCTTCCCTGCCCGACAAGGTGTTCCGCTTCAATGCGAAAGACTATCCTCAGGCAGAAGTCATCGACTTAAGATAGAGGCCCATGAAAGTAATCATCGCCATCGGTACGAATCTTAACCAGCACGACAATGCGCTCTCCGTGAGGGAGTATCTGGGGGGGATGTTCGGCTCAGACATCATTTTCACCCAGTTTATGAAGACGAAGCCCGTGGATGGCGGTGACGGCTACTACATCAATGCCCTTGCCGAAATCAGGACATGCATGACGTATGAGGCCCTGAAACAATGGTTCAAGGACCTGGAGCATAACTGCGGACGCAATCAAGAGGATTCTGGCGAAGGATATATCCCCGTTGACATTGACATCCTGCAGTACGGTGACAAACGGTTCAAGGAAGAGGATTGGAACCGCAACTACGTGAAAGCCTTATGGAAAGAACTGAAACAAAAAAGGAAATGAAGCGGATCTTGTTTTTTATTTGTACGTTTTTTGCGGTTTCATCGGGTTATGCTCAGCAATTCGATGCCCTTTTCCGCGATTCCACGCTCCGCATCGACTATATCTTTGCCGGTAATGCCAAGGGCCAAAGCATCTATGTAGATAAGCTGAATATGATGGCAGGATGGTATGGCAAACACCGCAGGCTGGCCGAAGTGCCCGTGGAGGGCAACGGCCAGATCATCGTGCGCCGGCACCATTCGGAGGAAATCATCTACAAGAACTCATTCTCCACCCTCTTTCAGGAATGGCTTTCCTACCCGGAAGCCGAAACCGAACAGAAAAGTTTTGAGAACGTCTTTCTGATTCCCATGCCCAAAGACACCGTTGACGTGACCGTTGAGCTACGCAATAGCCGCAGGGAGGTGATGGCTTCGCTGACTCATACCGTGAACCCTCAGGATATCCTGATCCGCCATATTGGCAAATCACCGGTTGATTATGAAATTATTCAACAACCGAAAGATACCTCCAACTGCATCCACATAGCCTATGTTGCAGAAGGTTATCAGGCAAGCGAAATGGATGTTTTCCTGAAAGATGCCCGCACGGCTATGGAAGCACTATTCCTCCACGAGCCGTTCAAGAAGTTGAAAGACCGCTTCCAAGTCATCGCGGTAAAATCGCCCTCAAAAGACTCTGGTACAAGTATTCCCGGCAAGGGTATTTGGAAGGAAACCGCCCTTGGAAGCCACTTCAACACTTTCTATAGCGACAGATACCTAACTACTCTTAACATCAAGCGTTTACACGATTGGCTTGCAGGAACTCCTTACGAGCATATCATTGTTTTGGTCAATACTGACAACTATGGCGGCGGAGGCATACTCAACAGCTACAACCTGAGCATGACTCACCATCCGTCGTTCAAACCCGTGGTGGTTCATGAGTTCGGACATTCCTTTGCTGGCCTTGCTGACGAATATGCCTACGAGCAGGAGCAGATTCCGATGTATCCGACTGACATTGAGCCGTGGGAGCCCAACATCACAACGCTGAAAGATTTTGACAGTAAGTGGAAAGGCATGAAGGGTGCCGGACTCCATGAAGGTGCAGGCTATTCGCTGAAAGGCGTCTATCGCGCATATCCTGATTGCCGGATGCGCACCAACGAGCATCCTGAGTTTTGTCCGGTATGTCAGCAAGCTATCGAAAGGCTGATCAGATTCTATACGGAATAGTCCCATTTCATCGTGTTTCATAAATGAAAAAGTACGTTTTCATCGCACTCCTGCTGCTGACGGTTTTGCCCGTCGGTGCCCAACGCCGCCAGAAATCGGAGGATGCCGAACAATTGGGGCGTGCTATGGAGTATTTCGCCTCAGGAAAGTATCATGAGGCGCTGCTGCTTTTTCAGAAGCTCGATGATGAATATGAACTGAATCCGCGCTTCAAAGCCTATCTGGGCGTGTGCCACTACTATGAGTGGAATTACGAGCAAGCTACGGCCTACCTGGATTCGGTCATCAACAAGCTCGACGTCTATGCTCCGCATGAACGCAGTTTCTATTATTTTGCCGATGCCGAGAGCCATTTCAACCTGGGGCATTACCGCAAGTGCATCCCTCTCTATGAGAAGCAACTGCAAGTGTGCTACGATAACGAGAAAGGCGATTCTTTCTATCGGATAGGCTTCAGCTATATGTTTCTGGAAGAATGGGAGAATGCGCTCGACAATTTCAGGAGTGCCCTCTCCTACTACCAGCGATACCGCAACACGCCCGATCTGAAAGCCCGCATCACGCAGATTCAGAAAATGCTTCCAGGCATAGAAGAAGAGGTTAAAAAACGTGCCTCTGACAATTAACCTTCCTAAAAATAATAAAAAATCCGTAGATAACATAGTTATCTTTTCTTGGTGTGCAACTTTTTTTGTACTTTTGCCGTCAATATCAAAAAAAGGAAATGAAAAAAGTTATAATCCCCGCCACTTTAGTGGTACTCTTGCTGATTGTATATATGCTCATTCCACGTGAGCACAACCTCATCGTGAAATGGGAAACGGTCAAAAAGGAATTGCCCGTTGCAACTCCCCAGATCAAGGTCTATATTGAAAATTCCGGCAGTATGGACGGCTACATGGGCGACGGCTCACAACTGAAAGATGCCGTTTACAGCTATGTGAGCAGCCTTGCCACTTACTCCAACGGCAAGCCACAGCTGAACTTCATCAATTCGCAAGTGATACCCTACGACGGTTCGCTGAAGAGTTTCATCAGCGACATGAATCCCGAAAGTTTCAAGAAAGCTGGTGGAAGCCGTGCCAACTCCGATATTGCCCAGATGATGGAAACGATGCTGGCAGCCCAAGGCAAGAATACCATCAGCGTGTTCGTGAGCGATTGCATCCTCGACGTGCCCGAGGGACAGGCCAACAATTTCTTCATCAACCGCCAGATTGACATCCGCAACGCCTTCACCAAATATCGCAACAAGCAGAAGAATCTCAGTGTGGAGATTTTCCGGCTGAAGTCCAATTTCAAGGGCATGTATTACTACAGCCTCGGCGGCGAGGAACTTGAAGGCCTGAGCCGTCCCTATTATATGTTCGTAATCGGCGACCGCGATGTGCTGGCTTCCATCAACAAGCGTGTTCCTTTCAGCGAAGTGAAGCACGGCATCGCCAACTATTGTGCCTTTACCACGTATGAGGACGTGAGTTTCGACATGACCAACGAATTCGGCGTAGCCCGCAAGAATATGCTGGAATGCCGCTCCGACAAGAAAGGAAAATGCCACTTGAAGCTGAAGGCAAATCTGCTGACCACCCTTCAGGATGATGCCTACGTGATGAATCCCGAAAACTATCGCACGCAGAACGCCACCGTCAGCGTGGGAGCCGTGGAACGCATGGACGACACACAAAGCCCCTACACCCACGTGTTCACCATCGACCTCGACGGAAAGATGAATCCCTCAGGCGAACAACTCCGTTTGATTCAGCAGGAAATGCCCAACTGGCTTGAGGCCGTCAATGATGACACGGGTAAGAACGTGCGCAAGAATCTGGAAAAGACCACCGGCATCAAGTATATCATCGGCGGCATTGCAGATGCCTACAAGAACGACAAGCTGCTCACCAACATCAAGTTTAACATCGTAAAGAATTAATTTTAAGGATATGGGAGAATTTTTCACTACCGTTTATTGCCTTTTTGATGACCTCTTTGGTCTGGAACTGGCAAGTTATCTGGCTGGCGAGGCTACTGAACGCCAGCAGGGAAATATGTTTCTGACGATCGGTCTGGTAATGTTAGGCATTTCGCTACTCGTAGCCGTACTGTTCTATTACGTCGTCAATCATCCCAAACTCAACAACTGGTGGGGATGGGGCATTTTCCTTGTGATCAACGGTCTGATCAACTACATGGTCGGCTGGCGATGGGTGTTGAGTGACCTGCTGGACGGTATGATGGAAAAGATGGATCAGACCACCGGACAACTTACGCCCTTAGGTATTATGGAGAACGATTGCATCAGTTTCGGTTTTGCCAATATGATTATCTCCATGATCGCCTTCCTGATCATTTCCTACCTCATCAAATGGGGAAGCACAAACGTGCCTCGTGCTCCATTCTAATTTTGTCAAATATTTAATCCAATAAGAAATTGTCTAAGTTATATGTTTTCGGAATCGGCGGCACTGGTTCAAGAGTGCTCCGTTCGCTGACTATGATGCTTGCCGCTGGTGTGAAAACCAGTCAGAGCGATGTAGTTCCCATTGTGATTGACCCGGATTCGGCTAATGCTGACCTGACACGTACCGTTGCCCTGATGAACAAGTATGCCAACCTTCGGCAGCATCTTACCTTCCCGGAAAAAGGACAGGGAACGTTTTTCAAGGCCAAGATTGACCAGATTCTGCCTAACTATAATCTGCTGATCAAGGACACGGAGGACCGCCAGTTCCAGCAATTCATCGAACTGCCTGCCATGAACAAGCAGAACCAGGCGATGATGCGGATGCTTTTCTCCGAGAAGAACCTTGCTTCCAGCATGAACGTTGGTTTCAAGGGTAATCCAAACATCGGTAGCGTGGTGCTCAACCAGATTGTCAATTCTGAGGATTTCATCACCTTCGCCAACTCATTTGAGAAAGGCGACAAGATATTCATCGTTTCGAGTATCTTCGGAGGAACGGGTGCCAGCGGTTTCCCGCTTCTTTTGAAAACACTCCGCACGGGTGATACCTTCCCCAACAACGACTTGATCAACAAGGCCGAAATCGGTGCCGTCACCATCCTGCCCTACTTCAAACTGGAACAGAGTGAGGACAGCGAGATTGATTCCTCGACATTCATCTCCAAGGCAAAATCGGCTTTGGCTTATTACGAGAACAATATCTCGAAGAACAACCAGATCAACGCGCTCTATTTCCTGGCTGACAATATGTCGAACACCTATGCCAACCATGAAGGAGGAACCCAGCAGCGCAATTCAGCCCATCTCATCGAGTTCCTGGCCGCCTCTGCAGCCTTTGACTTTGCCAACAAGCATCACGAAGGACCTGCCGTGAACAAGGAACTCGGCCTGAAGGATAACCATCGCACCATTCACATGGATTCCTTCTATGACGAACTGACGGCCATGCTCCGTATGCCGCTCACTCAGTTCATGTTGATGTCCAACTGCGTTCACGACAAGTTCGATTTCATCAGCAAGAAGAACCTTGCCGCCAACAATGGCAATTTCGATGAAGCCTTCTATAATGCGCCCTTTATGCAGAACCTGAAGTCGTTCCTTGACGACTATCGCCTCTGGCTATCTGAAATGAAGGACAACAAGCGTTCGCTCGACCTCTTCAATTTCGATTGTGGCGATGAGCCGTTCAATGTTGTCGTAGGTCAGAAGCCCAAGTCGCTCTTCACGATGCTTTCCAATTACAACCTTTTCTACGACCGTCTGAACAATGCCGTCAAGAAGGCTAAGGGCGATAAGGAAAGTCGCTGGCTGGAGACATACAGCATTGCCACGGCGCAGCTGGCCAAAGAGAAGTTTGGATTTTGAGTAATGATGCAAAACAGATAATAAGACTATGTCAAAGATATTCCGACTATATACCGAAGGAGCCTCCACTTTTACCGATTGGAACGAGAGTCCTACCTTCCCCTACAATAGTAACAACCGCGACAACATCGATGATCCCGATGGTGCCTCGGCCAGGAATGAGATTACGAGCATTCCCTCTCCCTTTGCCCGTATCGACCTGGTGAAGAATGCCTTCAAGATGGTGACCACTCCGCATAAGAAGACGCACGAGACCGATCTCGACGGAACCACGATCTTCCACAAGATGGTCAGCGATGCACTTGATGTGGGTGAGATATTCTTCAATATCGACAAGTTCAAGAATAAGATAGAGATTATTCCCTGGGATTCTGCCTTGATGATTGAACAGCTCAAGCAGAGCGACATGGATGGTCATCGTTATCTGGGTGATGCTTTGGAGAAGTATCTTCAGAGCGATGCCCAGGCATATAACTTCGGCGATTTGCACAATGTCTATCTGCTTAACTTCCTTCAAGGTCCCGATGAACTGAACATCATAGGCGCCACATCACCGGCTACGGTGTTCTTCTCGAATGCCAACAAACTGGACTATGTCTCGCAGAGCCTGAACTTCGGTCAGTCGTCGCCTTTCGACGATGATTACTATCCGCTTTACAAGCGTGATTCGGAATACATCAAGTTCTGGTTCATCCTCCGCAAGTCGATTCCCGACTTTGCCACTCGCTTCCCCGAAGTGGAGGAATACCTGAAACTGACCATGCGTGCCATCACCGACAATACGCTCAAGTCTCAACTGCGTTCATTGACGGAATCAGACACCCGCCAACTCTCGGAGATTGAGGTTCGTACCGATGGTCAGAACAACACGGTGGAAGTGCTTGGCTATCCCCTGCTGAAGCGTTCGGTAGCCAATAACGGCAATGAGAGTGACTTCGTGATTGACACCAAGAAGGATGCTGACATCATTCCGCTCGTTCTTCCTATCGATTCCGGCAACCGCTATCGTGACATGCTCTATGTCACCGATACATGGGGCAAGATCAACTCTGCCCCTTGCGTGGTCGAAGAACAGGATCTCACCAAGCGTGAACTTCCCTTCGACGGCTCCATTCGTGCCTATATCACTATCGGCGACTTGATGCAGGACAACATCGTGCGTGTTCCCCATAAGCTGAACAATAAGGAATATTTCGACGGAAGCATCGAGTTAGGTGACGAGAAGATGAGTTACCTGTTGCCGTTGAAACCACTCTTCTTCAAATACTTTGACGTGGACGACCTGATGCAGCCAATGGTGGATGGAGCGCCTATGTTCGAGATGGAGCGTCTGGCAGGCGGTTCTGTGAAGGTTACGCTCCGTATTCCCGTAAAGAGCCGTTCAAGGAATAAATATGTGGAGTATTCCCGCAATTTCTATGGAGAGAATGAGGCTGACCCACAGCACAACATCGGAGGAATGCGTGAATTTGACTTTGCCGGCTTCGTCATGCCGCTCATCCGTTTCCGTCAGGAGCAGGATGCCCTCTATACCGTGAGTTGCATATCCACCTATTCACGCAATTATGCCTTGAAGTTCTTCAAGGGTGACCAGCAGATTGCCGATGTGGAGATGGACTGCCGCAACCAGAACCGGGCTGCCAACTATAAGGCAGAGAACTATACGGTTGCCAACAACAACTTCGACCATATAGAGATTGAGGATGCCGAGGGAAATACTGGCGTGATCGTGCCGCTTTTCAAAGAGCAGCAGAGTGTCAATGCCTTCGACTTCTCCATCGACCTCGGTACTTCTAACACACATATTGAATATCGTGTGAACAACGGTCCCACCTCACAGGTGTTCTCCTATGAACAGATCGGGAAGCCTTACAGCGAGTTCTTCACGCCTTCCATGTTGCAGTTCAACGGACGTCAGTTGCAGGATGACCTTCTGGCAGAGCAGTCGTTGATGGAACGCGATTTCCTGCCATTGGCCGTCTGCCAGCAGAGTGATTTCCACTTCCCTACACGTACGGTTCTTTCAGCTGCCCAAACCACAAAGTGGCATGAGATTGTGCGTCCGTTCGGCCTGGTGAACATCCCGCTCACCTACGACAAGCGCGAATCCTATCTCTATAACCGCAACATCTATAACATCAAATGGGGTAAAGGTGAAATGCTCCGTGTGATGGAGAGTTATGTGGAGACATTAATGCTGATGCTTCGCAACAAGGTGCTGATTGAACAGGGCGATCTGCAGCGTGTCAAGATTACGTGGTTCTATCCTATCAGTATGGCTCCAAAGCGTCTGAAGAACCTGCGTGAGACCTGGAATTCAGCATACAACAAATACTTTGCAAGCGGGCAGACTTCGAACATGTCGGAGTCGGCTGCTCCTATCCAGTATTTCTTCCGCCGCTATGCCAATGCCACCAATCTGGTGAACGTGGATATCGGTGGCGGTACTACGGATATTGCTTTTGCACGCGATAAAGAGATTCAATACGTGACATCCTTCCGTTTTGCTGCCAACTCCGTCTTTGAGAATTCATTCTCCGACGTGGATATGTCAAACGGTATCGTGGACTGCTATAAAGAACAGATTCACCGCGTGCTGACAGACAACAAACTGACGGAACTCCTTTCCATCTTCAACAGTGAGAACAACGTACAGCCATCCAACATGGCTTCTTTCCTCTTCACGCTGAAGGAGAACTCTATGGTTCGCGGACTGGATTCCAAGTATGTGGATTTCAACCACATGCTGCAGGATGACGAGAACTTCAAGGTAATCTTCATTCTCTTCTATTCGGCCATCATCTATCACGTGGCACAGATCATCAAGGCCAAAGACCTTGAGATGCCGCGCCATATCTCATTCTCCGGTAACGGTTCGAAGCTGATTACCGTATTGACCACCGATGAACAGCAGTTGGCCGCTTTCACCAAGCTGATTATTGAACGGGTGGTAGGCCGCAAGTATGACAAGGAGCTGGAGATTCTTGGTTTCGAAAGTGGTGCCAACCCCAAGGAGAGCACCTGTAAGGGCGGTCTGCTGGGTGATATTGTTACCGACGACCGTGACAAGATTGTCATCAAGAAAGCCTTTGGTCCTGACTTCATTTCAAAGGAAGACACCTATGACCACGTGGATGAGGAATACATTAACCGTTCTGTGGAAGCCATCAAGGCATTCTATGACTTTGTACTCAAGGACCTTGATGATGCCTTTGACTTTGATGCCAACTTCGGCGTTTCCAAGCAGTCACTTCAGATTGCACGTACGGAATGCTACAAGGACATTGCCACCTATCTCCGCAAGGGACTCCAGCAGCGTCGCGAAGAAAGTGACGGTGAGGACCGTTTGGAAGAAACACTCTTCTTCTATCCTCTCAAGGGAGCTATCCACGAACTCTCCAATGCTATTTATCACGCCATCAAATAACGAACGAATATGAACGATCCCGTTTTCATCAGCATTATTCTCATCATTGCGCTGACAGGACTCTTCCTTTCAATCAAATCCTTCATCGATCTCAAGAAATTCAAGAAGGAAACCGAACACATGACCGAGGAAACTGACGACACCATCCGTGCACTACGCAAGACGGTGGTTGACCTTCAGCGTGAAGCTGATGCTTCCGAAACGCTTAAAGAACTGAAAGCCCGCATTGACAAATTGGAGCGTCCCATGCGCATTGCAGCTTCTGTGAGTGCCAATAATGCCGGTCCTTCATTTGCGCCGAAGCCAATAACCCCGAAAATACCTAAGGACGGATTCTTCGGAGCACCGAAGGGCGATGCTGAGGCTGCACTCTTCAATGATCAGTATGACGAGTTGCGTGATGAATGTTTCTTCAGCGTGCACTATCTCTCTACAACGGAAGCCGAGTTTGAACCCATCGACCTGATGCGTCTGAAATCACTTCCGGCCATTGAGGGTGTAATACGCTATGATGGATGTCCGTTGAAGGAAGCCCGCGGATTCCAGCTGAAGAGCAAGGGACAGGTAAAGAAACAGAACAACTACTGGGTGGTAACTGCCCGTGCAGAACTCCAAATGCAGAAATAACACATATAGAATGGAAAAAGAAGAACTGGAAGTACTGATAGAGATACGCGACTTCTTCCGTCGCCACAAACAAGAGATTGCAAAGGAACTAGGCGAAAGCGACAATGCCCTTCGTGAAGCGTTGAAGGACGTGAAGGACACCTCTTATTATAGTATCACCGAACTAAAGCGCCAGATTGTGGAGCAGAGCGAGGCTTTCAAGGACATCATCAATGAGGAACGCGATGCTTTCATCGATGTGAGCAACACGATGAAAACACAGTTCGACAAGCAGGTGAAGGCTTACCCTTCCATTGCAGAGCGATTGGACGACATGGCTGAAATGCCTCATAAGCTGGACGTGCTTGTCAACAAGATGGAGCAGTACAACTGGCAGTTGGTAGAGAACGTAAACAATATGATCCGCCGTATTGACCAGCGTCGTGATGCTGCTCAGGAACGCCAGAACCGCATACCAACTTGGCTTCGCGTGATGCTTGCCATCTGTATTCCGTTGGTAACCATCTGCAGCATTGTGACGATGATTGCCACCGTGGCAATTTTCAAATAAAGTGTGTAGAGTGTGTAGAGGTGTAGAGTATTTCCGCAACATTTTATAAAACATATTATAAGGTTTGCGCGCGTATAAAATAGTAAAAGTTTATAGAAACACTCTACACACTCTACACACTCTACACCTCAAAACATCATCCGCCCGACTTCAAAGTATCATCCGCCCGACTCCTAAACATCATCCGCCCAAGCTCAAAACATCATCCGCCCGAAGCGAAAGTATCATCCGCTGGAAAGCAAGGAATTATAACGAAAAAAGACCTGACTAAAAGCCAGGTCTTTATTGCTTTGTGATTCCGGCGGGATTCAAACCCACAACCTTCTGATCCGTAGTCAGATGCTCTATTCAGTTGAGCTACGGAACCATTGTTCCTTAAAAGCGAGTGCAAAGGTACGGTGTTTTGCTGAAATCGCCAAATCTTTTGGGAACTTTTTTCGAAAAAAGTGATATTTCCTCGTTTTTTGAGCTTCTTCCTCTACTCTTCCACCTTCAAATGCGGCAAACTGATGTGGTATTTCACTGCCAGCACCCTGACAATGACCACACTCAAGAAACTGGCAATAACCGTTATCTCAATGCTCAGATTGCACCAGATGCAAAACTGATATACGATACCGCCAATGATACAGGCTATGGCGTAAATCTCCTTGCGGAAAATGAGTGGCACCTCATTGATAAGCACATCACGCATCACACCGCCGGCAGCACCCGTTATGCAACCCATCACGATTGCCACCCAGAAAGGCTGGCCCACGAAGAGCGACTTCTGTATGCCGGCTATGGTGAACAGGGCCAGTCCGAAAGTATCGAAGATGAACCACGTGTGATTGAATCCAACCAGCCGTTTGCGGAAGATGATGGTGACGATGAGCGCAAAGGCTGTACAGATCAAATAGATGGAATTGGTCATCCAGAACGGAGTGAGCCCCAGCATGACATCGCGGAGAGTACCGCCACCGATAGCTGTAGCCAATCCGACTACATAGCCACCAAACCAATCAAACTGTTTGGAAGCAGCCAGGCGCGTTCCTGAAATGGCAAAGGCGAATGTTCCGAGGAACTCAATGATGAACTGTATGGTTTCCACGTGGACTGATTATTAAGGATTGTTACTCTTCTTCAAACCGCTTTCCCCAGCATTGAATCATTCGCTGATAGAGTTTTTCCTCGCTGGGTGTATGCCGCTGGGCATGCCACAGCCGTTCATTCTTCAGAGTATCAGGCATAAACTGCTGGCTAACGAAATGTCCCGGATAATCGTGTGCATACTTATAACCGTCACTATAGCCGAGATCGGCCATCAGTTGGGTAGGTGCATTCCGAAGATGAAGAGGAACCGGTTGGTTACCTGTCTGCTTCACCAGTTGCAAGGCACTTCCTATGCCCATATAGGCAGAATTGCTCTTGGGCGAGGTAGCCAGATAGACCGCACACTCAGCTAAGGGTATTCGTCCCTCAGGCCAACCAATTTTCATCACGGCATCGAAGGCGGCATTGGCCAGAAGCAGGGCGTTTGGATTGGCCAGTCCGATATCTTCGGCAGCACTGATGACAAGCCGTCGGGCAATGAACTGCGGGTCTTCCCCACCCTCTATCATGCGCGCCATCCAATAGAGAGCTGCATCGGGATCACTTCCCCGGATACTTTTGATGAAGGCCGAGATGATGTCGTAGTGCATCTCTCCGTCCTTGTCATAGGCCAGAGGATTCTGCTGAAGTCGGCTGACGACAAGTTCATCCGTGATTTCCACCTCATTGCCATTGGCCGAATCCACCACGAGTTCAAGTATGTTGAGCAACTTGCGGGCATCACCTCCGCTATAGCGAAGGATAGCTCCTGTTTCCTTCAGCGTAATCTTCCGTTCTTTCAGAAAAACATCCTCGGTAATGGCACGGTTGAGCAGTTGCAGGAGGTCTTCCTTTTCCAATGACTTCAATACATAGAGTTGACATCGTGAAAGCAACGGCCTGATAACTTCAAACGAAGGATTCTCTGTAGTGGCACCGATAAGTGTCACCACTCCACGTTCAACCGCTCCCAATAGAGAATCTTGTTGAGACTTGCTGAAACGGTGGATTTCATCGATAAAGAGTATCGGCGAGTTCTCGTTGAAAAAGCGCCCCTTGGATGCCTTTTCAATGACGTCACGCACATCCTTCACACCACTGGTGACAGCCGAAAGTGTATAGAAAGGGGTTTCCAGACGGTTGGCTATGATTTGCGCAAGCGTTGTCTTTCCGACTCCTGGAGGTCCCCATAATATAAAAGAAGCGATGCGCCCCGATTCTATCATCTTTCGGAGCACGGCACCTTCTCCCACTAAATGACGCTGACCAATATATTCGTCGAGCGTGCGTGGTCGCATTCTTTCAGCTAATGGTTGTGACATATCTGAATGCAAAAGTAAAAAATAAATAATGAAAAATAGAAGATTCTTGAAAAAAAACTCGTTTTTATTTTGTTTTATGTCATACTTGCATTAACTTTGCCACCAAAAGAAGAACGAGATTAATTACAATTAATGAGAATCACCCTTCTGCAAACAGACATCAAATGGTCAAGTCCGGCAGAGAACATTGCTGAGGCAGAGGCTCTTATGGCCGAAGCCGAAGGCTCCGACCTTTATGTGCTGCCTGAGATGTGGAGCACGGGATTCGTGACTGATGCTCCCGGCGAAAACCAGCAGGAGGCTTTGCAATGGATGTGGACAACGGCCAAGCGCAAGAATGCAGCTATCTGCGGAAGCCTGGCTGTCATGCTGGATGGAAGGAGCCTGAACCGCCAGTTCTTCGTGAAGCCTGATGGCGATATCACCACCTACGATAAACACCACCTATTTAAATATGGTGGGGAAGACCGTTACTATCAGACAGGTCGTAAACGGACGGTGGTAGAATGGTGTGGCATCAGATTCCTGCTCGTCACCTGTTATGACTTACGCTTCCCCGTATGGATACGCTATCAGGAAGACTATGATGCCATCATTTGTGTGGCTAACTGGCCTGAATCCAGGCAGAATGTCTGGCACACATTGCTCCGTGCACGTGCCATTGAGAACCAATGTTATGTGATAGGCTGCAATCGCGTGGGGGATGATCCGAATACTCATTATATCGGTCACAGTTCCATAATCGATTCACGCGGCAATGCCATTATCGAGGACGAGACAGAACAAGCAACGACCGTCTCTGCCGACATTGACATTGAACGCCTGAGGGAGTTCCGCGAGAAGTTCCGCGTTTTGGGAGATCGTGACCGGTTTGTTTTCAGCAATTAAAATTAACAACAAGATATGAACGAAACTACAAGAACACTGACTTTGAAGACCCTCAACAAGAGTAATGTGTGGGATCTTCAGGAGAACGATGTATTCCGAATGTGGGAGGCAGCCGAGAAAGACGCTGACCTCAAGGATAATGTGCGCCACTACACAGATGTGATTCGCTCTGCATTCGACATTGAGGAAATCAAGATTGACAAGCCCGAAGTCATCAAGAAATACGAGGCCCGTGGCTTTAAGGTGGGCATGATTCGTGTGGATGAAGCCAACAAGGTTAAATGGGGTATCAAAAAGCGCCCCATCATGCGAGTGACCGATCTGACCTACGAGAATATCCGCCACATTTCTGCCGCCAAGCTCATTGAGGTACTTGACCGTAACTTCGGTGGCGGATGGGACTCTCTTTCACAGAGCATTCAGGATATTATCCAGTCGGGATTCGATATCTCTACCACTACCCTACCCAAAGACCGTCTTCGTAAGAAGGGCGGCATGTATGAGAAGAAGATTGAAGACGGATTCGAAGTGCTTGAGATTCCCAAGGGAACCTGGGTGGAGGCTATCTTTGCCAAGGTGAAACCCATTGTTGAGAAGCCGAAGATGAAGTTTGGCCTCGATGATGAAGACATCGATACAGACAACGAGGAAAACGATGACGAGGATGCTCCTGAGATTGAGGATAACTACGGAAAGCCCGATGAGGACGATGATGCTTTCGATGAGGATAAGCTCACAGAGGAAAGTTACCGTACGACCTTCGAAAAGAATCCCGAAGACCTTTCACTCGATGCCGTTGATGCATCCGACGATGATGACTATTAAAACGTGAAACGCAGCAGGGAAATTACCTTACGGTGATGTGGTAACAGCCCTGTTTCACTTCGTATTTCACATAGCAGCGCTTATTTCGGCGCATATCGTTCAAGACTTCGCTGAGCACCCATTTGAGCGTATCGTTCTGTACCTGACGACGCTTGGGGCCATCGGGGTCTTGAACTGTCTTATAGCGGTTGTAACAGATATCGAATGTAGTACCGTAGAGATGGCAAGAGTTCTCTGTCGCATTTTTGTTGTAGTTCCTCAGCTTATCCACATCATCCTTTGTGCGCAGCACGCTGGTCACAATCACTTTATGGAGCGGCACCTGTTTCATCTGCAGACTATCGAAAAAAGCCCGTCCTATATCGTTCAGCAATACGGCAGCCCGTGGAACAAGATAAGGAATGGAACGATTCATCTTATCTACGAAATAATAAGGATTGGAACCTACATAGACCAGTTCACGTTTACGACTTTCAGCCTCCTGACGATTCTGAACTGATTCAACGCCCCATCGACGTGCGGAAGCATACTGAACCGACTGACTGTCGGGGAATGCCTCTTTATAACTGGCCACACTCCATATGCGGTGTTTAACCAGTGTTCCGTCTGCATTAAAAAACTTTGAAGGTTTCGAGAGCGGAATAGGTTCGGCCTTGACGGGTACAAGTGGTTTTTCAGTTTCTTCCGTTATTTTCTTGGTTTCTTCAGCTTTCTTGATGGAGTCTTTTTTGACCTTTGCATTTAACGCTGATGACTCGGCTGTTTCCTTATCCGTTTTGCTTTCAGCCAGTTCCACCTGAGTAGAATCATTCAGCATTTCTTCGGCTGATAATCTCGGAGCAGCAACGGATGGGAAAATCAGTCGCACTAATGCCAGCAACACCACGATTGCTGCAAACCCCATCAAATATCTGTTTTTCGTTATCTTCATTATTTTTTTGTCCTTTTTCAAGCACAAAGGTATTAAATTTTACACGAATCTCAAAACTTTATTGTAATTTTGCAGAAAAATTTAGATTTCACGTGATAGAAAAGCATCTTGTACTTGAAGATATCGACCCCGTAGTTTTCTATGGAGTTGGAAACAGTCACCTGCAAATGCTCAAGGCCCTTTTCCCGAAACTACGTATTGTAGCACGAGATAATGTGTTACGCGTACTTGGAGATGCGGAACAGATGGCCGTTTTTGAAGAGCAGGTGGAGTTGATGCGCAAGCACGTCTTGAAGTACAACCGCATTTCCGAAGAAGACATTCTTGATATTGTTCACGGGCATAAGACAAAGGATGATGCCGTAAAGGGTGTCGTTTGCTACAGCATCAGCGGCCGACCTATCAAGCCCCGTTCCGAGAATCAGCAAAAACTTGTTGACGGTTTTGACAAGGACGATATGCTTTTTGCCGTCGGTCCTGCCGGAACTGGAAAGACTTATCTATCGATTGCTCTGGCCGTTCGTGCCTTGAAAGAGAAACAAGCCAAGAAGATTATCCTTTCGCGTCCGGCTGTTGAAGCAGGTGAGAAACTCGGTTTCCTGCCTGGTGACATGAAAGATAAGATAGATCCGTATCTACAGCCGCTCTATGATGCGCTGGAGGATATGATTCCTGCTGTGAAGCTGCAGGATATGATGGAGAAACGCATCATTCAAATTGCCCCGCTGGCATTTATGCGAGGCCGCACCCTGAGTGATGCTGTGGTAATTCTAGATGAGGCACAAAATACCACTCCGGCACAGATCAGGATGTTCCTTACCCGTATGGGATGGAACACGAAGATGATCATCACCGGAGATATGACGCAGGTGGACCTACCTCGTGAACATCAGAGCGGACTCCGTGAGGCTATCCGTATATTGAAAGGTGTCGAGGGAATCTCTTTTGTGGAACTCAATAAGAAGGACATCGTCCGTCATAAACTCGTCACACGTATAGTCAATGCCTACGAAGCATTTGACCGTCAAAAGAAGAGCGAGGAATAGGCATAACGTTGCCACACGTGGGTAAAAAGAAAAGTAGAACATAACAAAATATAAAATGAAAGCATTAACAAATACCGATTTCCATTTTGATGGACAGAAGAGCGTGTACCATGGAAAGGTGCGCGACGTGTATAACATCAACGACGACCTGCTCGTGATGGTCGCTACTGACAGAATCTCTGCCTTTGACGTGGTTCTGCCCAAAGGTATTCCTTTCAAGGGACAGGTGCTGAACCAGATTGCCGCCAAGTTCCTGGATACTACCACCGACATTTGTCCCAACTGGAAGCTGGCCACCCCCGACCCGATGGTGACCGTAGGACTGAAGTGCGAGGGATTCCGTGTGGAGATGATTATCCGTTCCATCCTCACCGGTTCTGCTTGGCGTGACTACAAAAAAGGTGTACGTGAGATCTGTGGCGTAAAATTACCTGATGGAATGCGCGAGAACGAGCGTTTCCCCGAGCCTATCATCACCCCGACAACAAAGGCTGACGAAGGCCACGACATGAACATTTCCAAAGAAGAAATCATTGCCCAAGGCATCGTCTCTAAGGAAGACTACGAGGTAATGGAAGACTACACCCGCAAGATATTTACCCGTGGACAGGAAATCGCAGCCCGCCAGGGGCTTATCCTTGTTGATACGAAGTATGAATTCGGCAAGCGCGACGGAAAGGTCTATCTCATCGACGAGATCCACACCCCCGACAGCAGCCGCTATTTCTATGCCGACGGTTATGAGGAGAAGTTCGCAAAGGGGGAACCCCAGAAGCAGCTTTCGAAGGAATTCGTTCGCCAGTGGCTCATCGAACACGACTTCATGAATGAGCCCGGACAGGTGATGCCTGAGATTACTGATGAGTATGCCGAGAGCGTGAGCGACCGCTATATCGAACTCTACGAGCACATCACCGGAGAACGTTTCGATAAGGCCACAGAGGAAGGCGACATTGCTGCCCGCATCGAAAAGAATGTGAGCGAATATCTGAAATCCAGATAAGTTGAATTCAAGATAGTATGTACGAGCAAGAGAAGATAACTCCCTACGGCGAAGATTCAGAAAAAGCCGCACAGGTGGAGCAAATGTTTGACGACATCGCTCCCACCTATGACACGCTGAATCATCGTCTGTCGTGGAATATCGACAAAGGCTGGCGGCGGAAGGCCATCAAGGAATTGGCAGCCCATCAGCCCCAGACCATGCTCGACATAGCTACAGGAACAGGCGACTTTGCCTTGTTGGCGGCACAGATGCTGAAGCCCCGAAAACTCATAGGAGCAGATATCTCTGAGGGGATGATGGAGATCGGTAGGCAGAAAGTAAAAGAAGCGCATCTCGAAGACATTATTACGTTTGAGAGACAAGACTGTCTTGAACTCTCCTATCCAGATGAAAGCTTTGATGCTGTGACGGCTGCTTTTGGCATTCGCAACTTTGAAAACCTAGACAAAGGACTTGCTGAAATGTGCCGTGTGCTGAAGAAAGGCGGAATGCTCTCCATCGTGGAGCTGACAACTCCCGTGAGCTTTCCTATGAAGCAACTTTTCTGGCTCTATAGTCACACGTTTCTGCCCATCTACGGTAAACTCATCTCGAAGGACGAAAGAGCCTATAGCTATCTGACAAAGACTATCGAAGCCTTTCCACAAGGAGAGCAGATGATGCAGATCCTTAAGAAAGCAGGCTTTGCAGAAACCCGTTTCAAACGGCTCACGTTTGGTATTTGCACACTTTATATAGCAACAAAATAAACAAAAGGAGGAAAAGAGAATGGACAAATACGGATTGATAGGATATCCTCTCGGCCACTCGTTTTCAATCGGGTATTTCAATGAGCGCTTTGAGAACGAGAACATCGATGCAAAGTACATCAACTTCGAAATTCCCAGCATTGATGATTTGCCTGAGGTTCTGGCTTCCAACCCTCAACTGAAGGGTCTTAACGTGACCATCCCCTACAAAGAGAAAGTCATCCCCTTCCTTGATTCGGTAAGTCCGGAGGCACGTGCCATAGGGGCTGTAAATGTAATTCGCGTGACGCACAAAGGCAACAAAGTCATCTTGAGGGGCTTTAATAGTGATGTCATTGGCTTCACGAAGAGCATTGAGCCAATGCTGGAGAAATGTCACAAGAAGGCGCTCATCTTAGGAACCGGAGGAGCATCAAAGGCTGTCAACTACGGACTGAAGTCGCTCGGGTTGGAAACGGTCTTTGTCAGTCGTTATGAGCGTCCGGATACCATTCAGTATGAGAGCATTACCCCGGATGTGGTAAAGGAATACAACGTGATTGTGAACTGTACGCCCCTTGGTATGTACCCTCATTCCGACGAATGTCCCAAGTTACCATACGAGGCACTCGACAGTCACAATATCCTTTACGACCTGATCTATAATCCAGACCAGACGCTTTTCATGAAAAAAGGTCTTGCCCATGGTGCTCAGGTAAAAAACGGTCTTGAAATGTTGCTTCTGCAGGCATTTGCCTCGTGGGAGTTCTGGAACGGAAAGGAATAAACAACTGAAAAGCGCATTGTTATGAACGACACGGGTAAAGTGGGATGCTATGTAGTCATACTGTTGTTGATGGGAGTCTTCTACGTGTGTGTCCATATAGCTGAGTTCCTCATAAAATATTTTACCTCCTGGCAGATTCTTTTTGGCGGATTTGCCATTATTGCCCTTGTCTTCATGGCGATTGCACTCTATGCAGAACATTTCAAGCTCCCGCCTCGCGATAACAAATACGCCACTCTTTCCTACGAGAAAAAAAAGAAGTTGCCACGCTTCAAGTTCTACAAGATATTCTGGGGTGTCCTCTTCTGGCTGGGAATCGGATTGTGCATCTTATCGTGTACTTGCGACCTGACTTCAATGGAAGTCGTTACCACCCATGAAACAAAAGAATGGAACGCCAAAAACATTCCTATCCCCTACCTGAAAGACCGCACTCAATATGTTTCCAATCCTGATACTGTCATCACGCAGGCTACAGTAAACTCAATGAATGAGATTCTCGGCAAACTTGAGTCTGAATGTGGAATCCAGTCGATTGTGGTCATAGTGAACCATGTGGAAAATGCCGATGTGTTCAGAGTGGCGCAGGATTTAGGCAACAACTATGGCGTAGGCAACAAGGAAACGAACCGTGGTCTGGTCATCGTAGTGGCCTTTAAAGACCGCAAATACTTCATAGCTCCCGGACTAGGACTTGAAGCCGATTTAACAGATGCGGAATGCAGCCGGTTGGCCCGGACATACCTTACACCATTTATGAAAGCCGACAATCCCGATGGCGGTATGTTCGAGTTGGTGAACGCCACATACAGCCTTCTCAAAGGCAAGGAACTTCCGGCAGAACCCGATGCCAATAAATTGGCACTCGGAGCCAAGCAAAATGATGAAGATTGGGATTTCGGTGCTTGGATATTCACCATTCTCATATTCTGGATTGGCTGTTATGCTGGCCTGAATGAGAAATTCCGTTGGATTTTGCTTTCTTCCCTTGGTGGAACAGGCTATACCGGCTTCGGTCGTGACCGTGCTGGCAGCGGTGGCAGCTGGGGTTCCGGATGGGGCGGCGGAGGCTCATATGGAGGCGGTGGATCCTTCGGTGGTGGAGGCTCCTTTGGCGGAGGTTCTTTCGGTGGCGGAGGCGCCGGAGGAGGCTGGTGATGAATTAGGAATTTGAATTATATAACGTTTAAATAATTGCAATTATGAAAAAATCATTAACAATCATTGGCGGCATCATTATTATATGCCTCATTGTGTTCTCATCGTTCAAGAGTTGTTACAACGAGATGGTTGCTGAACAGGAAAAGGCCACCACGGCATGGTCGAATGTACAAAGCGCCTATCAGCGCAGAGCAGACCTGATTCCTAACCTCGTTGAAACCGTGAAGGGCTATGCCAAGCATGAGGAAGGAACGCTCACTGAAGTGATTAATGCCCGTTCGAAGGCTACTCAGGTAACCGTAGATCCCGCAAACCTCACTCCCGAGAAACTGCAGGAGTTCCAGAAGGCTCAGGGTGACCTGTCATCGGCACTCGGCAAACTGCTTGCTATCCAGGAAGCCTATCCCGATCTGAAAGCCAACGAGAATTTCAAGGACCTGCAGGTGCAGCTTGAGGGAACAGAGAACCGTATCAACGAAGCACGCAACAAGTTCAATACGGCCGTTCAGCAGTACAACACACTCGTGAGATCGTTCCCGAAGAACATCGTTGCAGGTATCTTCGGATTCGACAAGATGACAAAGTTCGAGGCCGAAGCTGGTGCACAAAAGGCTCCCGAAGTTAAATTCTAAATTATGGACAATAGCAACCGTTATATGATGCGCGGCGTGAGTGCAGCCAAAGAGGATGTTCACGCCGCCATCAAGAACATAGACAAAGGTGTATTCCCGCAGGCCTTCTGCAAAATCATCCCCGACATTCTCGGTGGCGACCCCGAGTATTGCAACATCATGCACGCCGACGGAGCCGGAACGAAGTCTTCGCTTGCCTATATGTATTGGAAAGAGACGGGCGACCTGTCCGTCTGGAAGGGCATTGCGCAGGATGCACTCGTGATGAATACCGACGACCTGCTTTGCGTGGGTGCCGTCGACAATATCCTCGTTTCTTCCACCATCGGGCGCAACAAGATGCTCATCCCGGGTGAAGTGATTTCTGCTATCATCAACGGCACGGACGAACTGATGAAGCAGATGCGCGAGATGGGAATCGGCATCTATGGCACAGGAGGCGAGACGGCCGATGTGGGCGACCTCGTGCGTACCATTATTGTGGACTCAACCGTTACCTGTCGTATGAAGCGTTCGGATGTGATTGACAATGCCAACATCCGTCCCGGCGATGTCATCGTGGGTCTTTCTTCAACTGGTCAGGCCACCTACGAGAGCCGTTATAACGGAGGTATGGGTTCCAACGGACTCACCTCTGCCCGCCACGATGTATTCTCGAAATATCTTGCCGAGAAATATCCCGAGAGCTACGACCATCAAGTGCCCGACGAACTGGTGTATAGCGGCTTGAAGCGACTCGACGATGAGGTACCTGTCAGCTATTCGGTCGTGAAGGATTCCGGTGTTCAGACCGTGGAAACCACCATCAGCGCCGGACAGCTAGTACTCTCCCCCACCCGCACCTACGCTCCCGTCATCAAGGTTTTGCTCGACGAACTCCGCCCCGAGATTCATGGAATGGTGCATTGCACGGGTGGCGCCCAGACCAAAGTGCTGCATTTCGTGTCAGACAATTGTCGCGTCATTAAGGACAACATGTTCCCCATTCCGCCGCTTTTCAAGCTGATTCAGGAGCAGAGCAAGACCGACTGGAAAGAGATGTACAAGGTGTTCAACTGCGGTCATCGTATGGAGATCTACGTTCGTCCCGAAGTTGCCGAGCAGGTTATCGCCATCTCGCGCAAGTTCAATATCGATGCACAGGTCATCGGTCGCATTGAAGAAGGTGCCAAGAGCCTGACCATCATGAGCGAATACGGCGAGTTTCATTATTAATACTTAGACGTATGATGATAAAACCTGTCAGATTATTGATCGTTGCCCTTTGCCTTCCGCTCTTGTCGGGCTGTATCGTCGGAGAGATGCTTACCGAGAGTGCGGTAGAGAATGCCGTATCGCCTTCTTCGAAGAAGGTTACCCAGGCAGCTCACAGCAAGTCGAAGTCCATGACCAGAGCAGAGCAGAAGGAGCGCGAGAAATTGATGAATGACGGAAAATGCCCCGACTGCCGAGGCATGGGAAAGAGTCCTGACGGCAAGACCACCTGCAACACCTGTAAAGGCACAGGCAAATATCAAAATGAATAATCACAAAACCATAGTATGGCTGATACAACCAATTCAATATTACAAAAACTTGACGGCCTGGAAGCCCGTTACGAAGAGGTCTCTACGCTGATTACTGACCCCGCCGTGATTGCCGACCAGAACCGCTACGTAAAACTGACGAAGGAATGGAAGGACCTGGGCAACATTATGGATGCCCGCAAGCGCTACATCAATTGTCTGGAGGGAATCCGCGAAGCCAAGGATATTCTGGCCAACGAGACCGACCCCGAGATGAAGGATATGGCGCGCGAGGAACTGGCTGCTAACGAGGAACTCCAGCCGCAACTGGAAGAAGAAATCAAGATTCTGCTCATTCCGAAGGACCCCGAGGATGCCAAGAACGTGCAGATGGAAATCCGTGCAGGAACGGGTGGCGACGAAGCCTGCCTGTTTGCCGGCGACCTGTTTAATATGTACAAGCGTTTCTGCGACATGAAAGGCTGGCAGCTCAGCGTTACCGACTTCAACGAAGGAGCCGTGGGCGGCTACAAGGAGATTGACTTTGCGGTCTCCGGTGTGGATGTCTATGGCACGCTGAAGTACGAGTCGGGTGTGCATCGTGTGCAGCGAGTGCCTGTTACGGAGTCTAATGGCCGCATGCAGACCTCTGCCGCGACCGTTGCCGTACTGCCCGAGGCAGACAAGTTTGAAGTACATGTGAATGAAGGTGAGATTAAGTGGGATACTTTCCGTTCGAGTGGTGCCGGAGGTCAGAACGTGAACAAGGTGGAATCGGGTGTTCGTCTGCGTTATATGTGGAAGAATCCAAACACTGGCGAGACCGAGGAAATCCTCATAGAATGTACAGAGACCCGCGACCAGCCCAAGAACAAGGAACGTGCCCTGAGCCGTCTCTATACATTCATCTACGACAAGGAGCACCAGAAGTATGTTGACGATATAGCCAACCGTCGCAAGTCGTTGGTTTCCACGGGCGACCGTAGTGCCAAGATTCGCACCTACAACTTCCCGCAGGGTCGCGTAACCGACCATCGCATCGGCTACACCACCCACGACCTGCAGGGCTTCCTCGGTGGGGATATCCAGGACATGATTGACCATCTGACCGTGGCCGAGAATGCTGAGCGCATGAAAGAAGCTGAACTTTAAACATATTATATTATGGGATTTTGGAATGAATTAAAGGAAGAATGGACGTGGAAAAGCATCAAAAGAAATTGGCCTGACTATGTGGCCGCTCTCATTGCTTTCTTTATAGCAGACCCATATCGCGGTAGATGGAAGTTTGTCTTTATTTTAATTTGGGTTATTACCTTTATTATTTGCAGATTTGTCATTCTCTTCATTAAAAAGTTAATAAGCAAATGACACGACAAGAATTCTTCCGCCCTTTTGTAAAAGCCAAGCCTTGGGAAATCGTATTATGCATAGCCATTGGTTGCATAGCCATCTTCTATGCACAATATGCTCCCAGCATCTGGGCGGCCTTACTGGTATTCTTGCTCTGGTATTGCTTCGTGTTTTTCGTTTTCTTGCTCATTAAACACTTATCTAAAAAATGAATAGACAACAACTCGTAGAACAGATTTTCGCTAAGAAATCGTTCCTTTGTGTGGGATTGGACACCGACCTGAAGAAAGTTCCTGCACATATCCTGAAGGAAGAAGACCCTATCTTCGCCTTCAATAAGCAGATTATTGATGCTACGGCGCCCTATTGCGTCAGTTACAAACCGAACCTCGCCTTCTATGAGGCGTTCGGCGTGAAGGGACTCATCAGTTTCGAGAAGACCGTGAGCTATCTCAAGGAGAACTATCCCCATCATTTCATCATTGCTGATGCAAAGCGTGGCGACATCGGCAACACCTCTGCGATGTATGCCCGCACCTTCTTCGAGGAGTACGATGTGGATTCCCTGACCGTAGCTCCCTACATGGGAGAAGACTCGGTCAGTCCGTTCCTCACTTATGAAGGCAAATGGGTGATTCTGCTTGCTCTGACCAGCAACAAGGGCAGTCACGATTTCCAGCTGACGGAGGATAAGAACGGCCAGCGCCTGTTTGAAAAAGTGCTTGAAAAATCACAACAATGGGGAACACCCGAGAATATGATGTATGTGGTAGGTGCCACGCAGGGACAGATGTTCGAGGACATTCGTCGCGTTGCCCCCAATCATTTCCTATTGGTTCCAGGAGTCGGTGCCCAGGGCGGCAGCCTTCAGGAGGTGTGCAAGTACGGCATCATCAAGGATTGCGGACTGCTCGTAAATTCCTCGCGCGGAATCATTTACGCCTCAAACGGCGAAGATTTTGCCCAGGTGGCAGCCCAGAAGGCAAAGGAACTGCAAGAGCAGATGGCCATCGAACTCGAGAAGATTGGCTAATCAGCTGTTCCGCTTCTGCCCATCAGAAAGGTTGCTTCCGATGATTGGAAAGGATGTTTCCGTCCATTGGAAAGAAGCCTTCCGTTTGATGGAAACAAATCGTCCGGGCATAACTAACAATAACCCGATGTCAATAATATGAACGACGCGAAAATAATTAACGACCCTGTGTTCGGATTCATCAAGATTCCGCAGGGTCTTCTGCTTAATATCGTTAAGCATCCGCTGATGCAGCGACTCACACGCATCAAGCAACTGGGTATGGCCAACGTGGTTTATCCGGCTGCTCAGCACACGCGTTTCCAGCATTCCATCGGAGCCTTCCACCTGATGAGCGAGGCCATTCTCTCGCTCCAGCAGAAGGGGCATTTCATTTTCGACTCTGAAGCCGAAGCCGTGGAGGCTGCCATCCTGATGCACGACATCGGTCATGGGCCGTTCTCGCACGTCTTGGAAGACACGCTCATCACGGGTATTTCGCATGAGGAAATCTCCCTTTTGATGATGGAGCAGATTAACCGTGAAATGCAGGGGGCTTTGAACCTAGCGCTGAAAATCTTCAAGGGCGACTATCCCAAGCAGTTCCTGCACGAGCTTATCTCGTCGCAACTCGATATGGACCGGTTGGATTATCTCCGTCGCGACTCCTTCTTCACAGGTGTCACCGAGGGCAATATAGGTTCAGCCCGAATTATCAAAATGCTTGACATCGTTGACGACAAGCTGGTGGTGAATTCCAAGGGAATCTATTCCATCGAGAACTACCTGACCACACGCCGACTGATGTACTGGCAGGTGTATCTGCACAAGACCACCGTGGCCTTCGAGAAGATGCTGGTTAACACCCTCCGGCGCGCTAAGATGTTGGCCCGTCAGGGAAAGGAACTCTTCGCCTCCCCTACCCTACGCTATTTTCTTTATAACGAAGTGGATGCCAGTTTCTTTGAGCAGCATCACGATGAAGCGCTGCATAACTACAGCATGCTCGACGACAGCGACATCTGGAGTGCCTTGAAGGTATGGATGACGAGCGACGACAAGATTCTCGCGCTGCTTTCTTCCAACCTTATCAACCGCCACATCTTCCGCGTGGAAATCCATGAGGAACCTGTTACGCAGGAGCGAATCGACGAAGTGCTTGAAATGATGACCAATAATTTTGACATTTCACGGGAAGATGCCAGCTATCTGATAAGCGTGAACACCATCCAAAAAGACATGTACGACGTGAACGACGACCGCATTGCCATTCTGTATCGAGACGGCAGCATCCGCGACATCTCCGACGCTTCCGAGATTCTGAATGTTGCCTTACTTTCTAAAAAAATTCGTAAATATTACCTCTGTTATCAACGAATTTCGTAAAAAAGCACTATCTTTGCAAATCAAAATACTATGTATTAATATGGAATTTACAGCAAAACAAATAGCAGAGTTCATTCAGGGCCGTGTTGAAGGCGATGAAAATGCCCTGATCAACTCGTTCGCCAAAATCGAGGAAGGCAAACCGGGAGCCATCTCGTTTCTTTCGAATCCCAAGTACACTCACTTTATCTATGATACACTGTCGAGCGTGGTGCTCGTCAACGAGGACGTAGTGCTCGAGAAGCCCGTCAAGGCTACGCTCATACGTGTGAAGAATGCCTACGAATGCGTGGCTAAGCTGCTCCAGCTCTACCAGAGCATGATGCCGAAGAAGAAAGGCATTTCGCCCTTGGCCTTCATCTCAGAGAAAGCCACTATCGGCAAGGACTGCTATATCGCTCCGTTTGTCTATATCGGCGACGGTGTGACGATTGGCGACAACTGCATGATCAATCCCAACGTGACTATCTACGACGGCTGCAAGATTGGCAATCGCGTGATTATCCATTCGGGTGCCGTCATCGGTGCCGATGGCTTCGGATTCGCTCCCAATGGAGAAGGCTACGACAAGATTCCGCAGATTGGCATCGTGGTGATTGAGGACGATGTTGAGATTGGTGCCAACACCTGTGTGGACCGTTCCACGATGGGTGCTACCGTGGTTCATAAAGGCGTGAAGCTGGACAACCTGATTCAGATTGCCCACAACTGCGAGGTTGGCGAAAACACGGTGATGTCGGCTCAGGTGGGACTTGCCGGAAGCACCAAGATCGGAGCCTGGTGTATGGCTGGCGGACAAGCCGGTTTCTCGGGACATATCAAGATTGCCGACAAGACATTCATCGGAGCACAGGCCGGCGTTATCAGCAACACCAAGGGCGGCGAACGGCTGCTCGGAGCACCGGCCATCGATGCCAAGGAATACATGAAGGCATCGGCTATTTTCCGCCGTCTTCCCGACATCTATCGCGAGCTCGGTCAGCTTCGCAAAGAGCTGGAGGAACTGAAGAAAGCAAAAGAATAATCTGAAAACAATCAAATAAGAGATGAAACAACAGACACTTAAAGGTAGTTTTACCTTGTTTGGAAAGGGATTGCACACGGGACTAAGCATCACCGTGACCTTCAATCCCGCCCCCGAGAATACCGGATACAAAATCCAGCGCATCGACCTTGAAGGCGAGCCGATTATTGATGCCGTGGCTGAAAACGTGGTTGACACCCAGCGCGGAACGGTTGTGGCCAAGGGCGATGTGCGTGTCAGTACCATCGAGCACGGTATGTCGGCCCTCTATGCGATGGGCATTGACAACTGTTTGATTCAGGTAAACGGTCCGGAGTTCCCCATTCTCGACGGCTCAGCCATCAAGTATGTGGAGAAGATTCGCGAGATTGGCCTTCAGGAACAGAATGCCCCGAAGGATTTCTACGTAATCCGCAAGAAGATTGAAATCAAGGACGAACAGAGCGGTTCGTGCATCACATTGCTGCCCGACGAGGAATTCTCCATCACGGCCATGTGTTCGTTCGAGTCGAAGTTCATCGCCAGTCAGTTTGCCACCCTCGACGGAATGTCAAATTATGCCGAGGAAATTGCTGCTGCAAGAACGTTTGTCTTTGTGCGCGATATCGAGCCGCTGCTCAATGCCAACCTCATCAAGGGAGGTAGTCTGGATAATGCCATCGTGATCTACGAGCGTCAGATGTCGCAGGAGAACCTCGACAAGCTGGCCGACGTGCTGGGCGTTCCCCACATGGATGCCACCAACCTGGGCTATATCCAGAACAAGCCGCTGGTATGGGACAACGAGTGCACCCGCCACAAGCTGCTCGACATCATCGGCGACATGGCCCTTATCGGTCGTCCCATCAAAGGAAGGATTGTGGCCACCCGTCCGGGACATACCGTCAACAACAAGTTTGCCCGCCTGATGCGCAAGGAAATCCGCAAGCACGAGGTGCAGGCTCCGTTCTACGATCCCAACGAAGCGCCCATCATGGATGTGAACCGCATCCGCGAGCTGCTCCCCCACCGCTATCCCATGCAGTTGGTCGACAAGGTCATCGAGCTGGGACCGACGACCATCGTAGGCGTGAAGAACGTAACGAGCAACGAGCCCTTCTTCCAGGGCCATTTCCCCGAAGAGCCCGTCATGCCCGGCGTGCTGATGGTGGAGGCTATGGCACAATGCGGAGGACTGCTGGTGCTGAACACACTGGAAGAGCCCGAGCGCTGGAGCACCTACTTCATGAAGATAGACGATGTGAAGTTCCGCCAGAAAGTAGTTCCGGGCGACACCCTGCTGTTCAAGGTTGAACTGCTGGCACCCGTTCGTCACGGCATCTCATCCATGAAGGGATACATGTTCGTAGGCGACAACGTGGTTGCCGAAGCCACCTTTACCGCTCAGATAATCAAGAACAAATAAACCTTAAAAACCACGATATGGCAAATCAAATCAGCCCAATGGCCTTTGTTCATCCAGAGGCAATCTTAGGTGACAACAACATCATCGGTCCGTTCTGCTACATCGACCGTAATGTGGTGATTGGCGACAACAACGTGTTTCAGAATTCGGTGACGCTCAACTACGGCACCCGCCTGGGCTCTAATAACGAGATTTTCCCCGGTGCCTCCATTGCCACCAAACCGCAGGACCTGAAGTTCCAGGGCGAGGACACCACGGCCGAGATTGGCGACAACAACTCCATCCGTGAGAATGTGACAATCAGCCGCGGAACAGCCTCGAAGGGAAAGACCGTCGTGGGCAGCAACAACCTGCTGATGGAGAACATGCACATCGGTCACGACTGCGTGATTGGAAACGGCTGCATCATCGGCAACTCCACGAAGTTTGCCGGCGAGGTGATTGTCGACGACTTTGCCATCATCTCGGCCACCTGCCTGTTCCACCAGTTCTGCCGCGTGGGAGGCTACATCATGTTCCAAGGCGGAAGCCGCACCAGTCAAGACATTCCTCCCTACGTGATTGCCGGCAAGGAGCCCATCCGCTTCTCGGGCATCAACCTGGTGGGCCTGCGCCGCCGCGGTTTCAGCAACGAGACCATCCAGAGCATCCACGAGGCCTATCGCCTGCTCTATTCTAAGGGCGTGCTGAAGGAAGGTATTGAGGAAATCCGCAAGAACATGGAGATCACTCCCGAAATCCAATACATCATCGACTTCGTGGAGAATTCCAAGCGAGGCATCATCCGTTAAAAACCAGCAGCAACAAATTGAAAACCTTATTAGTGATACTCGGCCCCACGGGCGTAGGTAAGACCGAACTCTGCCTCCGTGTGGCTGAGTATTTTCATATTCCCATCATAAACGCCGACTCGCGCCAGATATTCCGCGAGATTCCCATCGGTACCGCTGCCCCGACCGAGGAGCAGCAACGACGCGTAAAGCACTATTTCGTGGGAACCCACAGCATTGAGGACTACTATAGCGCTTCGATGTACGAGGAAGATGCCGTCAGGCTCATCAATAAGCTATTGGAACACGACAAGTGCGCCCTGATGACCGGTGGTTCGATGATGTACATCGATGCCGTGTGCAACGGGATTGACGACATTCCCACCATCCGCGACGATATCCGCACCGAGATGAAGCGCCGCTACGAAGAGGAAGGACTAGATGCCCTCGTGGAAGAGCTGCGCCAGCTGGACCCCGAGCACTATGCCGTGGTGGACCGCAAGAACTACCGCCGTGTGATACATGCCCTTGAAATCTGCCATCAGACCGGCAAGACCTACACCTCGTTCCGTGTGGGCGAAAAGAAGGAACGCCCTTTCCGGATTCTCAAAATCGGACTCAACCGCGACCGCGAGGAACTCTACCGCCGTATCAATCTGCGGGTGGACGAGATGATGCGCCAGGGACTCTTGGAAGAGGTAAAGCGGATGTACCCGAAGCGTGATTTAAACTCTTTGAATACAGTCGGTTACAAGGAACTGTTCAATTATCTCGACGGTACCTGGACCTTAGACGAAGCCGTGGAGCGGATGAAGGGAAACACCCGCCGCTATATGCGCAAGCAGCTCACCTGGTTCAAACGCGACCCTGAGATTCGATGGTTTCATCCCGATGAAGCAGACGGAATCATTCACTACATTGAAGAGAATTTAAATAAACCAAAATAAACATTGAATCTTTGCGCGGATAGTTTTTTTGCACTACCTTTGCCCAATAATAGAATGTGATTATCACTTGAATTGAAAGATTAGAATCGATATGTTCCAAAACTTCAAAATAGCACGTATATTTGCGCCGTTCACCTGGTGCTGGCGTAAACTGAAAGGCTTCTGCCGATGGTACGCAGGGCTCTACAAGGGCCGTGCATGGTACACAAAGGCCATTGTTGGTTTGATCTCTTTCATTGTATTCTTCTTCCTGTACCTGGGAGCGGTTGACATCAATTTCCTCTGGCTCTTCGGCAAATCGCCTGGTTTCTTCTCCGGCATCCGTGACCCGCAGACGGCAGAGGCCTCCGAACTCTATTCTGCTGACGGCAAACTCATCGGCAAGTTCTTCTCTGAGAACCGCACGCCGGTGAAGTATGAAGAGGTGAATCCCGCTTTCTGGAAGGCTTTGATTGACACGGAGGACGAACGCTTCTACAAGCACAAGGGCGTTGATCCCATCGGTCTCTTCGGAGCAGCCAAGGACGCTCTTGTCAACAAGGATGCCCGCGGAGCCAGCACGATAACCCAGCAGTTGGCCAAGAACATGTTCCGCGTGCGCACCCAGTATTCCACAGGCTTGCTCGGCAAGATTCCCGGCGTGAAAATGCTCATCATGAAGACCAAGGAGTGGATCATCGCCACCAAGCTGGAAATGGTATTCGACAAGAACGAGATACTCACGATGTATGCAAATACCGTTGACTTCGGAAGCAATGCATACGGCATCAAGACGGCTTGCAAGACCTATTTCGACACCACTCCCAAACGACTCACCACCGAACAGGCAGCCGTACTCGTGGGTATGCTGAAGGCAACCACGTTCTATAACCCTATCTCCCACCCCGAGAATTCCATCAAGCGCCGTAATGTGGTGATGAACAATATGCTCATTCACGGAGACCTCACCCAAGAAGAGTTTGACCGGCTGAAGAAAATACCCATCAAGCTCGACTATAGCGTGGAGAGCAACTACGACGGACAGGCCCAATACTTCCGTGAGGCTGTGGCAGACCATTTGAAAGAATGGTGCAAGGATAACGGCTACGACCTCTACACGAGCGGTCTGAAGATTTATACCACCATCGACACTCGCATGCAGAAATATGCCGAGGAGGCTGCCTTAAAGCAGATGAAAATCGTGCAGCAGAACTTCAAGGCCCACTGGGGTTCACAAAATCCCTGGCAGGATGAGAACCATGTGGAGATTCAAGGATTCATTGAGGGCATCGCCCGCAAACTCCCCGTCTATAAGCGTCTCCTACGCAAGTTCCCCAACAGTCCCGACTCCATTGAATACCACCTGAATCAGCCCCACAAAGTGAAACTCTTCGACTATGAGAAGGGCGAAATCGAGGAAGAAATGTCAACCATGGACAGTATACGCTACATGGTGCGATTCATGCATTGCGGATTCGTGGCCATGGAGCCCCAGACGGGCCATGTGAAGGCTTGGGTGGGCGATGTGAACTTCAACTCCTGGAAATACGACAAGGTGACGGCCATGCGCCAGCCAGGCTCCACCTTTAAACTCTTCGTCTATACCGAGGCCATGAACCAGGGACTCACTCCCTGCGACAAACGGCGCGATGAATACATCCAGATGGAAGTATATGACAAGAAGAAGCACGAGACCACCATCTGGCGCCCCACCAATGCCAATGGCCGTTTCTCAGGCGATTCCGTTCCTCTGAAGGCTGCATTTGCCCAGAGTATCAATTCCGTAGCCGTCAGGTTAGGTCAGGAAATGGGCATCCGCAACATCGCTGCCACAGCCCATGATATGGGTATCAAGAGTCCGCTTGAGGAAGAGCCTTCATTGGCCCTGGGCGCAAGTGACGTGAACCTGCTCGAACTGGCCGATGCCTACAGTTGTGTAGCCTATCAGGGCAAGCATGTCGATCCCGTACTGGTAACCAGGATCGTCGATAAGGATGGCCGCGAGGTATATAAGGCTCCCAAGACCGAAAAGCAGGTCATTCCCGTGAAGAGTGCCTATCTCATGCAGAAGATGATGATGGGAGGTCTCCGTGAGCCTGGAGCCACCTCCATGAGCCTCAATCATTGGGTGGGCATACGTGCCGCATTGGATACTGACTTCGGCGGCAAGACCGGAACCTCAAACAACCACTCCGATGCATGGTTCATGTGTATCAGTCCGAAGATTGTATGCGGAGCCTGGGTCGGCGGCGAATACCGTTGCATCCATTTCCGTACGGGTGCTCTCGGACAAGGTTCCAAGACAGCCCTCCCCATCTGTGGCTATTTCCTGGAGTCCCTGATGAACGATCCCGACTTCAAGCAGTATCACGGACGTTTTGAGAAGCCTGCCGATAATGACATCACCAACGACATGTACGAGTGCAACAGCTACTATGAGCAGCGTCGTGACACCATGGGAACCGACAGCCTCGACGTCATGCCGGATGAGGAAATCCTCTTCGACGAAGACGGCAACCCCATCAACTCCAAGGCAGAACCTTTAGATCCCAATGAGATTCAGATGCCTAACGACGAACACAAGGTGAACAAGTCCACGCAGAATCCCCATGAGGAAGTGGTAACCTTCGATGACATTTAAGACTTGGCAAAAGACATAGAACAAATAGATCTGGATAATGCGGAGTTGCAACAGGCACTCCAGATTATACAATACACCCGTCGCTCGCTCTTCCTCACCGGAAAGGCAGGGACGGGTAAATCTACTTTCCTGCGCTATATCTGCAGCCACACCAAGAAAAAACACGTGGTGCTCGCCCCAACGGGCATAGCAGCCATCAACGCCGGAGGAAGCACCCTCCATTCATTCTTCAAGCTGCCATTCCACCCTCTGCTGCCCAACGACACACGCTACAACCGACGCAACATCCGCGAAACCTTGAAGTACAACGGAGAAAAGCGCAAGATTCTCCGCGAACTGGAACTCATCATCATCGATGAGATTTCGATGGTACGTGCAGACATCATCGACTTCATCGACAAGGTGCTCCGCATCTATTGCCGTAACATGCGCGAACCCTTTGGCGGCAAACAGTTGCTGCTCGTGGGCGACATCTATCAGCTGGAGCCCGTGGTCCGCGAGGAAGACCGCCAGTTGCTGCGGCCCTTCTACCCCAGCTCCTTTTTCTTCGATGCCAAGGTGTTCAGCGAGTTCCAATTGGTCAGCATCGAACTGACAAAGGTATATCGTCAGAGCGATCCTCTCTTCATTAACATCCTTGACCACATCCGCACCAGCCAGGTCTCCGCCCCAGACCTCCAGATGCTCAACGCCCGCGTAGATAAAACTCCCCTCCCCTCGGAAGGGACTGGGGAAGGGCTCCAAATCACCCTCAGCACTCGTCGCGACACCGTTGACTACATCAACGAACGTGAGCTGGAATCACTTCCCGGTGAGTCCACCATGTTTGAAGGCACCATCACGGATGATTTCCCCGAGAGTAGCCTCCCCACCCCCAAGGAACTCTACATCAAGCCCGGAGCCCATGTCATTTTCATCAAAAACGACATGGACCACCGCTGGGTAAACGGCACGCTTGGCATCGTGGAAGCCATCGACGAGGAAGAAGGCGTCATCTGGATAATCACCGAGGAAGGACATGAATACGAAGTGGAGCGAGCCCGCTGGGCCAACGTGCGCTACACCTTCAACGAGAAAGAGCAGAAGATTGAAGAGGAGGAAATCGGCGTCTATATCCAGTTCCCTATCCGGCTGGCTTGGGCCATCACCGTCCACAAGAGCCAGGGCCTCACGTTCAACCACGTGAAGATAGATTTCACCGGGGGCGTCTTTGCCGGCGGTCAGACCTATGTAGCCCTCTCCCGCTGCCGTTCGCTGGAAGGCATCACGCTCAACTGCCCCATCCGTCGGGAGGATGTCTTCGTGAAGCCCGAGGTCACCAACTTCGCCCGCCATTTCAACGACAATAACATCATCCATGCAGCCCTTACCGAAAGCAAGGCCGACAAGGAATACCACGATGCCATGAGCGCCTTCAACCGTGGCGATATGGATGCCTTCCTCAACAATTTCTTCCTGGCCATCCACAGCCGCTACGACATTGAGAAGCCCCATGTGAAGCGTCTCATCCGCCGCAAGCTGAACATCATCAACCAGCAGCGTGAAGAGATCAAGCGCCTGCATGATGAGAAGAAGCAGCGCGAGGATTTCCTCAAGCGACTGGCTGTAGAATACACCTTGCTGGGCAAGGAGTGCGAGCAGGAAGACATGCGCGAGGCTGCCATCAACAACTACCGCAAAGCCCTCGAACTCTATCCCGATGCTCCAGAACCCAAAAGAAGGCTGAAGAAATTAAGCCCACCCCCACCCCCTCCCGAAGGGATGGGAGAATGAAACGCAAATAGAAGCCACCCCTCGGGGAGGTTGGAGGAGCCACTTCCCTCCCTTCGGGAGGGATTGAGGGTGGGTTCCATTAATGATGCTCCGCCACGACGGCAAAGAACGTCAGGTCCTCCTTGCCATTGTTCAGGAGCGTATGCTCTTTATCCATCGGGTTATAGTGCACCTCACCCGGATTCACGATTTCCTCCTGTCCCTCATACACATACGTAGCCTGTCCGCTGAGGATGTACATGATCTCGCAGTTCAGCTCATGGCGGTGGAGTCCGATGGAGCAGCCCGGCTCCAGTTTCCCGTACATGATCTTCACCTTCTCGTCGGCAAACTGCTTCATGATATAGCGCCCCTCACCCCCTTTGAAGTTAGGCACAATCTTCTCCTCGATATTCTTAAAATCAATCTTCATAATATTTCCTTTTATTAAACAGTCTTACTTTGTCTTGTAATAGAAGTTATCAGTGCCCACAGACGGGAACAGATACATGCAGTTCACCAACTCAGGCTTCTTCTTGATTACCGTTTCCACAATCTCAGCAATCTGCTTGTCGCTGAGTTTGTTCAGGTCGAGCCGCGGGTCGTATTCATCTTCGCCGGCAGCAACCATGCTCTTGTTGAAACTGAGGTTGAACGTGCCCTCATCCTCCCGGATATAGATGCTTTCCTGCTGTTCAGTGTTCAGATAGGTGTCAATCTCGTAAACTACGGGAGTGAGAAGGACACCGTCAACCAATACGCCCACGCTCAGCGTCTCACCAGAGAGTTCGCTAAGCGCGTCGCAAAGCACCACGCCCTTATACTTTCCATCCCTCAGCACGCGATATTTGTCATAGAACAATTCCTTGTTCTGCTCAAGTTCATCTGCCTTGATGGGAGCCGTCTCCACGGTTTTCACCTCGTTTTTGGGAATGTAGGCACTTTCTATCTCGCACCATCTTTTCAGCGTGCCCACCTTGTAGAAATCTTTCTCCTCATCCAAAACGGGGTAAAACGTCCCCTCTCCTACTCTGATATCTGAATCCAGTTCGAACCCCTCTTTCCCGGGCTGGTCAGACCACTGGTAAATCATCTCACAGAAGTCACTCTCACAGTCTGACTCGCTCCAGCTCACCAAGGTCGGGCTTTTAGTGTCGGTCTCCTTGTAGAGTGCCGATTCCTCCACGCTCACCTCCACGAATTTCTTGAATGGCGGCATGCTCACCTTGATCACGCTTTCGTTCGTCTCACTCACCTCAGCAGTTTCGGCGGTCTCCGCCTTTTCCGCGTTTTTCTTATTACTACAGTTAGCTGTCAGCGTGGGAATCAGCACGCCTAACAGTACAAAGACAAATTTCCTCATTTTTTTCATAATTGGTTATTGATTTAGTTTCAGCCACAAATTTACATCATTTCCCGCAAATCGCCAAATAATCACAGGCGAAAAGACCGCAAGGAAAGAAAAAATGCACCCGAAGACCATCGCTCCAGGTGCATTTACGGAACCAATCTTTTTCGGTTTTATCATCGATTAAAACTATAGACTGTAGTTCTACAATATATCAAACATACTCAGAGTCCTTGGAATTTTGTTTGTTTCAATTTTCTTCTGAAGTGGTTTCAAATGGTATATATAGATGTCTTTTGCCACTCTACTATTTTCCGACATTGATTCAGACGATCCTTTTCTAAACAATTCATCTGATTGACGGCCTCTTTCTGGAGACTTCAGAATTATATATGCCTTATCTTTTCCGTTTGTGTCAACATGATATTCAATTACGAAATGGGCAGATTTTACGTCGTTGACTACATTCCAAAAGTTATCAATATAGATTTGTTTCTTCAACTCCTGCGCCCCCGACTGTTCATAGTTTTCTCCTCCTGATGTCACAAACACATTATTCCCTTTGCCTAAAAGGGAACCATTTGTCACAGGCTTTTTTCTATCTTAGCATGGTCTTCGATAAAGCTGAAATTAAAATTAGGGTCTGTCTGAGTCAAAAACTCTCTACTGTAAATTCCATCCCCCACTTCTTTCAATGCCAAATCTTTATTCTCTTTGACAGCACCCTTGGTCTCCAAATCCTCAAAGTCATCTACCGTGAAAGTTAAATTCTTCAATCCTTCTTCAAATCTCTTGACAGAATTATATTCATCAAAGTATAAATACGTTTCTTCTGCTATCGCTTCATTATAACTATAGATATCTTGTTTGGCCATCCTATTGGGATTTTTATGAGATAAGCAGTATTGCCTTCTTAATTTCAAAATAGAATTAACTCTTTGCCAATGTATTAAATTGGGTTGACCATCATTTTTGGCTTCTCCGGAAAGTGTTCTTCTGTTAGTTTCAAAATCAATCAAGGAATACTTATATTTCCCTTTTCTTGCCTCTATGACACAGGTGAATTTCACGTGGCTTACGTCACGGTTTATAACAAATAGAGGGCTTCCAAAAAGCTCGATTGCCCACAACTGCTTTCCCACATTAAGTTGAACAGAATAGACATTCTTTATATTTGACTTGGTAACTGTTTTCACCTCACAATCCCCAGGCGCATTTAGCGATGTAATGTAACTGTATGCCGCCATAAGAATGGTGTCAGCAGAAAACGGAGCTTTCACAATAGAAGAAATGACCACCTCCCCATTTGCGTTTTCAGGGAAAAGAGTCCATTCTTTTTCGCCATTACTATTTAAAGCATAATGAAGCATATTTTGGGCATACTCCACTTGAAAGGAAATAGTGATAGTTAGAATAAGTAATAATACTTTTTTCATACGGTATGTATTTATGTTTGTCGACTTGGATAAATACAAAAAAACGTGGACTAATTACTTCGTCTACGTTATCTGAGGTATCGCCAAACACCATCGCCACTTAAACGAGTAAAAGCCCACGCCAGCCGGCGTGAACCATTTACTTTCGTCTTGTGGCTTGAAATTTTGGCGATTTTCAGATAACAAGAACAAAAAGCAAACGCTTCTTCCTTATGTCTTTATGTAGTCACTATGTCATACGCATTGTGGTTTTATGGGTTAAAATATTTATATCGATGGCAAAGATAGTACAAAGGAATGGAAAATGCAAATAAATCTGCAACTTTTACCGAGTGCGGAATATTAAATCAAACAATATAGATAGTTAGTTGATTATTAATGTGTTTTTATTTGGGGTGAGCTATGCCCTCGCTGTGTGCAACGAGATTCGCAAAGCGCTGAAGGGCCTGGTAGAGAAAAAAGTAATAACAAAAAGGCCGACTAATTCCAATTCCAATAATTCCAATTAAATAATGAGGGGTCAAACCCCCTTCTAAAGACTACATAACTTATTGATATATAGATAGTTATATATATAATAGAGAGGTGGGATACCCTCAAATAAATAACTGGAATAACTGGAATTGGAATTGATGGCCGAAAGAAGAATATCTAACAAACTGATTTACAATGAAATACGATATCACTAAACCAACAGCTTTAGATTATTATGTTTTATAAAAAGTTGCGGAAAAAGGGTACACACCCTACACCCTACACTCTTATATCTTAAAAATCGCATTTTGACTTTTGGGCGGATGATACTTTGCCTTCGGGCGGATGATGTTTTGGAGTCGGGCGGATGATACTTTGAAGGGCAGCGGATGATGTTTTGGCTGTTTTAGGTTTATATCTCCATAAGCGAAAAATGAAAACAAACCCTCTATCCCCTCTATGATTGATATAAGCTATTGGTTTTTAAGCTGTTACTGGTAGACAATAGGCCTTTAAACCCTCTATGATCCCTCTACCGAACCCTCTACTTTGCCGCTTTTTCTTGTTTTTCTTTTTAAAAAACCATTCAAGCGAATGCTTTGCTTCTGATGGGTGGAAGCATCGTTTCCAACAAGTAGAAGCCTTGCTTCCAATGGGCGGAAACAAAGCTTCCAATGGTTTAATATCCGAAGACGAAGCGGAGGCTCTGGTAGAGCTGCATCGCAAGGATATAGACGAGGAGCCAGACGGAAAGACGGCTCTGATAGGGACGGCGGAAATTGCGGAACTGACCGGTGGCCATGGCATAGGTGATGCTCCCGATGAAGACGAGAAAGGCCACGATGGGAATGAAGGCGGAGGAGAAACTGGAGGGGAAAAGACTGCCCGTGACGCTGGCCAAAAGGGGATTGGGCAGGACGATGAGCATCATGATGACGGCCACGATGGCTCCCACGACGATGAGGACAAGCCACAGGGCGGAACGCTGACGGAGCATCAGCCGCTCTCCCTTCAGCAGCAGCGACATGGCATGCTGGAGACCAGCCCGACGGTAGGCGTTGAAGGCCACATAGAGAAGGACAATCCAGACCAGCAGCGGCTGGGCCATGTTCTCGGTGAAATGGCCGAAGAACCAGCGTATGCCTTCGGGTGAAAGCAATGAGCGCACGGAGGTCTCGGGCATCACGGCCGTCACCAGCCACGATGCAAGCACCAAGAGCACCTGGAGCACTCCCAGAACGATGCACAGCCTTACTACCTTCATCCGTCAGTCCTCTTATTCTGCATCAGGCTGGAGGTTGTCGATGTCGATGATGCGGAGCTCACAGGCACGCACCACGAGGCGGGTGGCATTGACGCCCATGCCGCCGTTGCCGTCGGGGAAGAGCTTCTGAACGAGTTCGTTCTGACGCTTCTCCAGACTCTTCACGCCGAAGGGCATTCCGCGGAGGTTGGTGATCTGCTCCTTGGTGTAGCCGAGGGCGAGATGGCGGAGGAAACGCTCGTCGTACTCGTCAATCTCGTAGTCTACCAAGGCTTCCTGGCGCATCATCTGACTGCCCACACTACGCTTGAAGCGGTCGATGATTTTCTCGAGGATAGGCTGGTTGAAGACCATGCGCTTGCCCGACATGACGCTCTGCACATCGCCACGGGTGAGGAGTTCGCCGCTCTTCAGGCAGATACCGTCGCATCCAGCATCGAGCACGTCAACCCAGAGTTTCTCGTTGAGAATCTCGCCTGTGAAGATGAGCACCTTGATCTTGGGGTAGGCCTCCTTGGTCTGGCGGCAGATTTCCACGCCGATGGTGGTGGAGCCGTTCAGTCCGAGGTCGAGCAGCACGAGATCGGGTTGCTGCTGCTTGATGAGTCGCCAGTAGGCGGTCTCATTCTCGGCCGTTCCGATGATTTCAGCCTCGGGGATTTCATTACGGAAGATTCCTTCTGTGCCCTTCAGTTCGAGGGCCACGTCTTCAACGATGATTACTTTGAAATTGTCCATATATCTTTTGGTTTCAGGTTTACGAATTTCATTCGTGATTTTCGGCGGCGTCTCAGCAAAATGAAAACAAGTTTTCTTTTGCATTCGACTTGCACGAAAATTCAAGTTTCAGGATTCAGGATTCAAGATCCAAGTTGCAAGTTTACGAACTGCGCTCGTGCGTTTTCGCCATGGTGATGATGAACTGGGTTCCCCCACCCTCGGCGGGCTGGGCCACGATGCCGCAACCATGACGGTCGGTGGCTTCGGAGTTCTCACGCACGATCTGGCGGCAGATGAGATAGGGTATGTTCTCACGCGAAGGCCGGAAGAAGTCGCGGCATTCCACCTGACTCATCCTGACCTTATAGATAACGTATTCACGGCTGATTTCTTTCGTCACGTCCAATGTTTTTTCACCAGACTCGCGGCGGAGGAGCTCGAAGAGATAGTCCTCGGCGTCCTTGCCGGTGACGGGTTTCTCCACCTGATTGACGACCTGCTGCGAGAGGAGGTCGTAGAGTTCCTTGTAATAGGCGGCCAGTTCGGCAATGGGTTCGATGTCAACCGAATGATGGTGTTCGGGCAGCAGCTGGCCAATGCGCGATGGATAGTACATGGTCTCGTGCTTGAGGGTGGAGAGGCAGTTGTCAATCACGTTGTTGCTGATATAGAACTGCTGGTTCTCATACTCTATGCGATGGAGCTCGTCCTCCATGAGTTCCACCTCTCGGCGCTTATTCTCCACGGAATCGCGGCTACGGTTCACGGCCCGCTGCTCCTCGATATGCTGCCTTCGCAGCTGTGGGCGGTAGTAGAGCAGATAGTAGCCTATCAGGATGGCCAGGAGCAGCACCAGCAGGAGGAAGATGGCTACGTTCTTGTTCTGGCTGGAGCGCTGCATACGCATCACGTAGTCGCCCAGATTATGGTCGGCCGTGACTTCCTTGTAGAGCTGAGTATATTCGCGGTTGTTGCGATGGTAGATATCCCAACGGTGGAGGGCAAGGGCTGCCACGGCCGTCTCGTTGGAGATGCCGAGGATGATGCTGGTGTCGGGACGCTCTGCCTTCTGCAGGTAATGGCGTACGCTGTCGGCCATCTGGAGCGTATGCTCGTAGGTACCTTTCAGGTTGCTGAAATAGGCGCTGTCGGCATAGCGGAGGGCTTCCAGATTGGGGTCATTGGCTGCTGTGGAGCCGAGGGTGGCCGTACAGGCAATCAGGAGCAGAATCAGTTTGCGGATGCCTATGGGCAGGCGGAAGAAGAGTCGGCTGCCCTCCCCCACCTTGCTCTCGGCCTGAAGGGTGCAGACGGCGAAGTGCTTGCTGATTTTCTTGTAGCGCTCGATGATGCCCCGACAGTTCAACAGTCCGAAACCGTGACCGCCCTGAATCTGGTGGGTGAAGAGCGTGGAGAGCTGCTCCTCGGTCATACCCTTACCGGTATCCGTGACGGAGAGTTCCACATAATCCTGCTGCTGAACGGCTCCAATCTCTACGCGCCCGCCCTTCTCGGTGAACTTCCGGGCATTGTCGGCAATGGTGTTGAGCATGAAGAGCGTGAGAATCTTGTCGGCCTTCACCACGGCATCGGTATCATTGACCGTCAGTTCGATGCCTTTCAACTGGAAACTCATGCGCGAGCGCTTCACGATGTCGAAGAGTTCCTGGACAGGGAAACTCTCTATCTTCAGCTGGAGTTCGCCCTGGCGGAGCTGAATCCATTCGGTCAGCGTCTGGTTGTAGTCGTTGATGGTATCGGTAATCTCCTGGATGTAGGCGAGTCGCTCTGCCCTGACGGCTTCAGATTCACCGCCCTGCTGGAGTTTGCGGATTTCGTGAATCATGCGGTCGATGAGGGGCGTGATGGTGTTGACGAGGAATATCTTGGCACGGTTCTCCAGGTTGCGCCGCTTGTTCTTCTCCAGCAATACGGCGGCCATCTCGGTATCTCCCTCTATCTCGTCCTCACGGTCCGACAGCTGGCTCATGATCTGGGCATTGTCGCGTCCCAGCTGGTCCAGATGCTTCTGACGGTTGTTTTGCTCATTCTTCCGGCGCATGTAGTTGAAAAGGAAGAGTGAGAATACGGTCAGCAGGATCATGGCCACCACGGCAGCAATCATCCAGCTCAACTGACGGGAGGAACGGTCCAACTGGGCTGCACGGGCCTCCAGCTGGCGGTCCTGACGGGTTTTCTCCTGCAGGTCGAGATAGAGGTTGCGGTTGTAGTCGCTGTTGGACTTTTCATCGAGTGCCGAATAAGTGAGCGAAAGGCGTTCACGGATACTGGCCACCAGGTCGGGTGCCTGCTCGATGGCCTTGTTCCCATGGAGTGCATGCTCCAGGCAATCCAGGGCGGAAAGATAATCGCCGATGTTCCAATAGCAGGAAGCCAGCGTGCGGTAACTGCCCGCTATCTGATAGACATCGCCGTACTGCTCGAAGATGTCCAGCGAGCGTTCGGCCAGGTAGCCGGCAAGCAGGGAATCGGGGTATTCCTCGGGATTGATGAGCAGCATCGACGGGCGGTTGCTGTTGATCAACAGGTCGCGGCTCTCCTTGATGAAGAGATGTTCGCTCATTCCCTGCAGGGCATTGGCCTCCCAGAAGACGTCGCCGCTCTGGAGGCTGCGCTGGTAACAACGCATCAGGTAATCCCACTCCTGCTGCATGATCTCGTCGGCAGAACCTTCGGTGAGAATACCGCCGGCACCTATCTGGTAGAGGTAGTTCAGGTATTGGGCCGTATCCTCCTCTACCGCGTCCTCGTCAATCTGCTTCAAGGCCGCGATGCTCTGCAGTTCGAGTCCCACGTAATAATAATAGGTGGAAGCCACGATATGGAGCTCGCTCTCGGCATAGACCATACGGTCCTGCAGCCGTTGGGAAAGGGCATCACGCTCCTCGGCGATGCGCCGGAGGGTACGTTGGGCATTCTCGTAATAGTCGTAGAACTCCTTATTCCGCGACTCACGCTGGCAGAGACGCATCTGCTGGACGTCAGCCACCAGCAGCTCCACCTGGTTGTCGGTGGCCATACGAACGCTGTCGAGGAGTTTGTAGGCATCCTGATAGTTCATCTTCATGATGCTCACAAACGCAAGGTTGTTGTAGGCCTCCGCCTTGCCCGCATGATAGTCGCCGGCAAGCGCCAAAGCCTTCCGGGCATAGACCGATGTGGAGTCGAGATTCTTGTAGTGATAAAAGTATGATGTGGAATTCAACTTGTCAACCTCCTCCTTGTTCTTAGGTCCACAAGCTGAAAAAAGCAAGAGGCCCAATAGGCACAGAAGTGCTATTGAGCCCCTTGACAACGGATATTTATGAACGTGCGTCAGCAACGTAACCCAGCGCCTCCTTGCACTTGTCAGTCACATACTGCCAGTCGCCGGCTGCCACCTTGTCCTTGGGGAACAGCTTGCTGCCCATGCCCACGCAGAAGACACCTGCCTTGAACCAGGCTTTCAGGTTCTCTGCCTCGGGAGCGACACCACCGGTAACCATGATCTTTGACCAAGGCATCGGAGCCTTCAGGCCTTTCACCATGTTGGGACCTACCACATCGCCGGGGAACACCTTCGTCAGGTCGCAGCCCAGTTCCTGAGCCTTGCCAATCTCGCTGACGGTCATGCAGCCTGGGCAATAGGGAACGAGACGACGGTTGCAAACGGGTGCAATGTCGGGATTGAAGAGAGGACCTACCACGAAGTTGGCACCCAACTGGATGTAGAGGGCTGCCGTAGGAGCATCAACCACGGAACCGATACCGAGCGCCAGCTCAGGGCATTCCTTGTCGGCCCATTTCACCAGTTCGCCGAACACTTCCTGCGCGAAATCACCACGGTTGGTGAACTCGAAAGCGCGAACACCGCCTTCATAGCAAGCCTTCACCACGTTCTTGCAGGTCTCCAGATCCTTGTTATAGAAGACAGGTACCATTCCGGTATCGCCAATCTTCTTCATTACTGCTATCTTATCGAATTTAGCCATTGTTCTATTTTCAGTTTTACGGTTTTACAATAGTCTAATGGATTTATCTCTGCACACGTCCGTTAGCATTACCGCCGGCCAGACTCTCCACCTCATCAACACTTACGAGGTTGAAGTCACCATTGATGGTGTGCTTAAGGGCACTGGCAGCTACAGCAAACTCGAGAGCCTCACCCTGAGTCTTCTTCGTGAGCAGACCGTGAATCAGACCACCTGAGAATGAGTCACCACCACCTACGCGGTCGATAATAGGATTGATCTCATAGCGCTTGCTCTGATAGAACTCCTCACCATTGTAGATGAGGGCCTTCCAGCCATTGAACGTAGCCGAGAAGCTCTCACGGAGCGTAGATACAACATACTTGAAACCGAACTCCTGCTTCATCTGCTTGAAGATATTCTCATAACCGCTGGCATCGGTCTTACCGCCTTCTACATCTGCATCAGGCTTGAAACCGAGGCAGAGTTCTGCATCTTCCTCGTTGCCAATACATACATCCACATACTTCATCAGCGGACGCATAATGCTGATAGCCTTTTCGGAAGTCCACAACTTCTTGCGGAAGTTCAAGTCAACACTCACAGTTACGCCGTGGCGCTTGGCAGCCTCGCAAGCCAATCTGGTCAGCTCTGCAGCCTTATCGCTGATAGCGGGTGTTATACCACTCCAATGGAACCACTGAGCACCCTCCATGATAGCATCGAAGTCGAAGTCTGAAGGATCAGCCTCAGCAATGCTGGAGTGAGCACGGTCGTAAATCACCTTTGAGGGACGCATGGAAGCACCCGTCTCTGCATAATAGAGACCAACGCGGTCGCCACCACGGGCAATGAACTGTGTGTTCACACCATAGCGACGGAGTGCGTTGACGGCAATCTGACCAATCTCATGCTTAGGCAGTTTGCTTACGAAATAAGCCTCATGTCCATAGTTGGCTACTGAAACAGCGACATTAGCCTCACCACCACCGGGGATGATGCGGAAAGAATCGCTCTGAATGAAACGGTCGTTGCCGTTGGGAGAAAGGCGGAGCATAATCTCGCCCAAAGTCACAATCTTTGCCATTTGTTTTCTTGTTTTTGAATTTGTTTTTTGAATGTTTATAGATTAATTTATACGTAATGTTTTTTTCGAGCACAAAAGTACGATTTATTAGGCAAATATACAAATAAAAAGGGAAATAATTGTGTTTTTAACAAAAAAAACCGCTGTGCTTTCGCACAATTCGATAATTTTTACTATTTTTGCACCGAAATTGCAATTGTGCACGCAAACAACGTTGTGCATTCAATCATTTTTAATCTACTATGGCAGAAAAAATAAGAATAAAAGACATCGCAGAACTGTCAGGCGTCTCCGTTGGAACGGTAGACAGAATCCTTCACAACCGCCCCAACGTGTCGAAGGCGGCACGCGAGAAAGTGGAAAAGGTGCTGAAGGAAATCAACTACCAGCCCAACATGTATGCCGCTGCACTTGCCTATAACAAGTCATACAACTTCACGCTCCTGATGCCCAAGCACGCCAGCGAGGCCTACTGGGAAGAAATCGAGGAAGGAGCCAAGAAGTGTGTGGATGTCAGACGCGATTTCCATATCCAGGCCGACGTGAAGTATTACAAGCGCTTCGACACGAAATCATTCGTCAAGGCTTCGGAAGACATCCTGAAGGAAAATCCCAACGGCGTCATCATCGTGCCCAGCGATCTGGAAGTCACTCAGCAGTTTACCGACCAGCTCCACCAGCGCGAGATACCTTTTATATTGCTGGACTCCTACATGCCCGACCTGAAGCCGCTCAGCTTCTTCGGACAGGATTCTTTCCAGAGCGGCTATTTCGCAGCCAAGATGCTGATGCTGATCGCCTCAAAGGAAAAGGAAATCATGCTGATGAAACAAATGAAAAACGGCAAGGTGGCTTCCAAGCAGCAGGATAACCGCGAGGTGGGCTTCCGCCATTACATGCATGATCATTTCCCTGCCGTCAAGATTCTCGACCTTGACTTGCCGCTCGACGAAGAACGCTCCGAATACGACAACCTGCTGGAAGATTTCTTCTCGGAACATCCTGGCGTGCACCATTGCATCACGATGTGTTCAAAGGCTCATATCGTAGGCGAGTTCCTGTTGAAAACCAACCGCCGCAACGTGCAGATCATGGGCTATGACATGGTGGGCAAGAATGCAGTCTGCCTGCGTCAGGGGAGCATCTCGTTCCTCATAGCGCAACATGCTTTCATGCAGGGCTACAACTGTGTGGACACGCTCTTCAAGGCCATAGTCCTGAAGCAGAAGGTGGAACCCGTGAACTACATGCCCATCGAGCTGCTCACAAAGGAGAACGTGGATTTCTACCGGCGAACCCAACTATAGCGTCTGCCTGATTCAAACAATAAATCATTATACAAAAACAATAAAAACAAATCTACAATGGAACAGTCATCTTTTATTAAAATCAATCCCGCCGACTCTGTCGTGGTTTGCCTTCGTCCTTTCCAGAAAGGCGAGACCATCGAGGTGGACGGAAAGTCTGTCACGCTGTTACAAGACACTCCAGCCGGACACAAGGTGCTCATCAACGATGCAGCACAAGGAGACAACATCATCAAATACGGCTATCCCATCGGACATGCCAAGGAAGATCTTAAGGAAGGCCAATGGGTCAACGAGAACAATCTGAAGACCAACCTTTCCGGTACGCTCTCCTATGAGTATCATCCCGTCAACGAAAAACTCAACATACCTGCCGACAACCGTACCTTTAACGGCTACCGCCGCAAGAACGGCGAAGTGGGTATCCGCAACGAAGTATGGATTGTTCCTACCGTTGGATGCGTCAACGGCATAGCCGAGCGTCTGGCTTCCCTGCTGGAAAAGGAGACTCAGTTGGAAGGCATCGATGCTGTTCATGCCTGGCATCACAACTATGGTTGCTCACAACTTTCAGGAGACCACGAGAACACCCGTAAGGTATTGCGTGACATTGTCTTACATCCAAACGCTGGAGCAGTACTTGTACTTTCTCTCGGATGTGAGAACAACCAGCCTGACGACTTCATGGCCATGCTCGGCGACTACGATCATGACCGCATCAAACTGCTCGTCACACAGAAAGTGGAAGGCGACGAGGTGGAGGCTGGCATGGAGATTCTCCGCGGCCTTTACAACATCGCCAAACAGGACAAGCGTGAAGCCTGCCCGCTCAACGAACTCCGCGTAGGACTGAAATGCGGCGGTTCTGATGGTTTCTCTGGCATTACGGCAAATCCGCTCGTAGGTGAATTTTCTGATTTCCTCGTGGCTCAGGGCGGTACATCCATCCTGACGGAGGTTCCTGAGATGTTCGGCGCCGAGACTATTTTGATGAACCGTTGTGAGACCCCTGCCCTATTCGAGCAGACGGTGAAACTCGTCAACGATTTCAAGGAGTATTTCCTTTCCCACGGCGAACCCGTAGGCGAAAATCCGAGTCCCGGCAACAAGGCCGGCGGTATCTCCACGCTCGAAGACAAGGCTTTAGGTTGTACACAGAAATGCGGACGCGCTCCTGTCAGCGGAGTACTCGGCTATGGCGACCGTCTGCAGGTGAAAGGCCTGAATCTGCTCTCTGCCCCGGGCAACGACCTCGTAGCCTCTACGGCCCTTGCTGCTTCCGGTTGTCAGATCGTACTCTTCACGACAGGCCGAGGCACACCCTTCGGCACCTTCATCCCGACCATGAAGATTAGCACGAACAGCACTCTCTTCCGCAACAAGCCTAACTGGATTGACTTTAACGCCGGACAGCTGGTGGAAGGCCGTCCCATGAAGGATGTGCTCAACGACTTCATCGACAAGATCATAAGCGTGGCCAATGGTGAGCCATCACAGAACGAGAAGAACGGTTATCGCGAGATTTCCATCTTCAAGAATGGCGTGACGCTCTAAGGCACTACGCAAACCAAAGTATCATCCGACGGACTTCTAAGTATCATCCGTCGGCTTTCAAAGTATCATCCGTCGGAAGGCAGCGGATGATACTTTGCATTTAGGATAATTACACGTTGAATTTCCATAAGACAAAAATAGGTAAATGTTTGTTTTTATGCTCACTTCTTTGTACCTTTGCACGCAATAATGAGTAACAAGAAAGGAATCATCGCACTGTCGCCGCTCCTGGTGTTCATCGTTCTCTATTTGGTAACGAGCATTATTGCCCGTGACTTCTACAAGGTGCCCATCACCGTTGCCTTCATGATCAGCAGCATCTTCGCTGTTGCCATCTCCGGAAGACTGCCCTTGAAGAAGCGTATAGAGACCTTCAGCCGCGGAGCAGGAACCGGCAACCTGATGCTGATGCTCTGGATTTTCGTCCTGGCCGGTGCTTTTGCCAATTCAGCCAAGGTCATGGGCAGTATCGACGCGACGGTAAACCTCACGCTTACATTACTTCCCGCACAGATGCTCCTGGCTGGACTCTTTCTGGCAGCCTGCTTTATTTCTTTGAGCATCGGCACAAGCGTCGGAACCATAGTTGCCCTGGTTCCCATCGCCGCAGGAATCGCCCAGAGCACAGGCACGCCGATTGCGATGATGACAGCCGTCGTGGTGGGTGGTGCATTCTTCGGCGACAACCTTTCGTTTATCAGCGACACTACCATTGCCGCCACACAGACACAGGGCTGCCGCCTGAGCGACAAGTTCCGAGTGAACACCTTCATCGTAGCCCCGGCTGCCCTGCTGATACTGCTTATCTATGCTTTTATGGGCTCCTCCGTTCAGGAACCTGCCAGCATTCCCCAGATAGAACTTATGAAAGTGGTCCCCTACCTGGTAGTTCTCATCACAGCCGTTTTCGGCATGAACGTGATGGCCGTGCTTACGTTGGGACTGATGCTGACGGGAATCATCGGGATGCTCAACGGCTCATACGACATGTATGGCTGGTTCAAGGCCATGGGTGACGGTATCCTCGGCATGGGCGAGCTTATTATCATTACCATGATGGCTGGCGGTCTTTTGGAGATTGTCCGTGAAAACGGCGGCATCGACTTCATCATCCAGAAATTGACGGCAAAAGTAAGCAGCAAGCGAGGTGCCGAGTTCTCAATAGCAGCCTTGGTCACGCTGACCAATATCTGTACAGCCAATAACACGGTGGCCATCATTACCGTGGGCGGTATTGCCAAACAGATAGGCGACCGCTTCGGGGTGGACAACCGCAAATGCGCCTCTCTGCTTGACACTTTCTCCTGTTTCACACAGGGCATCATCCCCTATGGCGCACAATTACTGATGGCGGCAGGTCTCGCACGCCTGAATCCCATCGACATCATGCCCTACCTCTACTACCCGTTGGCCTTGGGCTTTTCCGCCTTGTTGGCCATCATGCTAAGGCTGCCCAAAAGGTATAGTTAGGAAGAAAAAAGAAAACTCGAAATATGAACGTATTAACACGCAACTACTTCCGTATGCTCCGAAACGGAGCCTTCGGCGAGAACGAACCCATGGAACCCATGTCGAAATACAAATGGGAAGCACTCTACCGACGGGCGGAGCGTGAAGAGGTACTTTCGTATATCAAGGATGATGCGCCCCATATCTCCATCAACTTTGAAGACCACACACAAGGAAGGAAGTTCCGCAGCATCGCCAAGGCCGAATACCACGCCATCGACACTTCGCTCGACACGCTTGACATGCTCAACATCATGCTCTACAACATCGACCAGACCATATCGGGCCACACCTCCCTCCACGGCATTATCGAGATGGGACGGTTCCTGAGGAAAAAGGGTGACAAGGTGGATTTCGTGAAGTTGGAATCGTGGTTCCAGAAACTTGGCGTCAACCGGATGGCCCAGTTACATGGCTCTGTACTCATCTCGCTCTTTGGATTCAACATCGACGAGTTGCCTTTCATGACATCCGAAAGAGCATTGGCAGAGAAACTCGGCGACCAGGACAAACGTCTCACTTTGTCATATCTGGCCCACTATCCGCTCTCCACAACGCATAGTATGCTGCGTCGATTACACAATGCCATCACCCAGATAGAAGAATAAAAAGTGTTATATAATTTGGCTGTCTGCTCAGAATTGCGTATCTTTGCACGTATGAACAACAAGATAAGGTTTTTTCTACTCTATATTCTTGCGGCTTTCCCGCTTTTGGCTGCGGCCCAATTTACGGACGAATTATGCGAAGACACCTGCAGCCATATCCACGGCATAGACATCAGCCATTACCAGGGTAGCGTATTCTGGGAGGCCATCGGCAACAATTCGAAGATGGCATATGTCTATATGAAAGCCACGGAAGGCGGCGACCGCATCGACCACATGTATGAAGAGAACATCCACCTGGCTCATCGCTATGGTCTGAAGGTGGGCAGCTATCATTTCTTCCGCCCGAAGAGCCCCCTGCGTACACAATTGAGGAACTTTATGATGCAATGCCGGCCTGGCGATCAGGATCTGATTCCGATGATTGACGTGGAATCCACCGGCAAGCTGTCTACAGAGGAGTTCTGCGACTCCCTGATTACCTTCCTCAAGATGGTGACCGAGGCCTACCATCAGAAACCGCTTGTTTATACAGGCAACAACTTCTACAACAAATATCTTCAGCATAAGATAGACGAATATCCGCTGATGATAGCCAAATATGCAGACTCGGAACCCGAACTCTATGATGGCCGCGACTACATCATCTGGCAATACACCGGAAAAGGACGTATTAACGGCATCAACGGCTACGTGGACAAAAGCCGTTTCATGGGCCGCCACAGTATGAGGGAATTACGATTCAAGCATTGGTAACAAACCCACAAACTTAGAAACTCACAAACTATAAAAGATGTCAATCATAAAATGTCCGGAATGCGGACACCAAATCAGCGACAAAGCACCTACCTGCCCTAACTGCGGTGTGGAGATAGCAGACAAAGTGACCCGTTGTCCTGAATGCGGCGAGGTCTTTTTCAAGGACGATGCCGTTTGCCCAAACTGCCACCGCCCGCTCAGTCAGCAAACAGCCAGGCCATCAGAGACAACGGTTGCACCAAAGGCAGCACCCCTTGCTGCTCCACAGGTGCCTGCTACGCCATCACCCAAAAGCCAGACGACCGCCAATCCTCCTGCTCCCGCCAAGAAAAAGAGCGGCGGATGGGTTGCCCTGCTCGTCTCGTTCATCATAGCCTTACTCGTATGCGGCATTTGCTTCTATATGTATAAGAATGCACAGGACCGTAAGGAACTTCAGGAATACGAGTTTGCCGTGAAGAGTGAAGACCCGCTCATCCTGCAGAGTTATCTCGACACCTACAAGGATGCTCCTCAGGAACACCTAGATGCTGTAGCGGCTCACCTTCAGCAGATCAAACAGAACGACTTGGACTGGCAGAACGCTTACGTGAGCAACTCCAAGTCGATGCTGCTCGACTATCTCAGCAAGCATCCCGACTCACCCCATAAGGCTATGGCCGCCCAGAAGATAGACTCTCTTGACTGGGCCCAGGCTTCCAGCCTCAACACCATCGAAGCCTATCAGGCTTACCTGGCCGAGCATCAGGACGGGGACCACTATAACGAGGCTGAGGAAAACATGAAGGCGTTGAAGGTGAAGGAAGTATCCGCAGAGGAGCGTTCCATGATCGGCCAATTGTTCCGTCGTTTCTTCGTTAGTATCAACGAACGTAATGAGTCCGGGCTGGTAAGCTGTGTTGCCGACGAACTGACATTACTCGACAAGGAACAGGCTACGCAAGGCGATGTGGTGCAGATGATGGAAAAGATGTACAAGGAAGATGTCTCCAATCTGATTTGGCGGCTCAACAAGGACTACAACATCAGCAAGCGCGAGATCGGCGACAACCGCTACGAGTACTCTGTTTCATTTACAGCCAACAAGGAAGAGCAGCACACCGACGCTGCCAACAACAGCAACAGCCAGTACCGCATCAACGCCAAGGTGAATCCCAACGGACGCATCTCAGAACTGAAGATGTCGAAGATAGTGGAATAATGCTTAGGCTGAACGCCTCATCTCTTCCAGAAGCTGGCGCTGGCGGTCATTCAACTTCGCAGGAAGATCCACCTGGTAAGTCAATATCAAGTCGGAGCCTCCCTGCCCTTTTCCTTTCACACGCACTTTCGCTCCGGGTTGTGTGCCTGGCTTCACTTTCAGACGTAGTTTCGAAGCGCCTGTCTGAACGATGATCTCTCCTCCCAGCAAAGCTGTATAGAGGTCGATGCGAACCGTGGCTTGAGTTTCGCGTGGACCTTGCTGACCACCACCAAAGATGTCAGCTCCGTTGAAACTGAAGCCACCACGCCCTTTGCTACCTCCAAACAATTCCTCGAAGAAACTGCTGAAACTGCCGCCTCCCGTAAACTGACTGAAGTCGAATCCTCCCGGGCTACCCTGACCAAAGGCTTCCGCGTCTTTCCATCGTTCGCCATACTGATCGTACTTAGCACGCTTCTCCGGATCACCAATCACCTCGTAGGCTTCGGTAAGTGCCTGGAACTTTGCCTTCGCTTTCGGATCATCCGGATGCAAGTCCGGGTGAAACTGCTTGGCTCGTTTCAGGTATGCCTTCTTCACATCCTTCTGCGGGATGTCTTTCGAAACACCTAAAATCTTGTAATAATCTACGAATGCCATAATTAATGTCTCCTATTTTTTAATTAACCACATACAAAAATTGTGCCGAAAGCACCTGTAATTCAGATAAAATGGCTATCTTTGCCCCATAAATAATAAAAACACAAGAAATGAAAAGAATTATCACAGCGTGCCTTGCTGCACTCTGTTTGGGCAACACGGCTATGGCACAAGAAAAAAAGGTAAAACTGAGAATCATAGAGACAACTGACGTTCACGGATGTTTCTTCCCCTACGACTTTATCGGACGAAAACCCACCAGCGGTTCACTGGCAAGGGTCAACACTTACGTTGACTCCCTGCGTCAGAATTACGGCGACCGTCTGTTGCTGTTCGACAATGGCGACATCCTTCAGGGGCAGCCCACCTGTTATTACTGCAACTACGTGAACCCCACAAAGGAGAACCTTGCGGCAAGTGTGATCAACTACATGAAATACGACGCTCAAACCATAGGCAACCATGATGTGGAAACCGGTCACGAGGTCTATGACAAGTGGATTCGTGAGGTGAAATGCCCCATGCTTGGTGCCAACATCATCGACACGAAGACCGGCGAACCCTATCTCAAACCCTATCAGATGTTCGAGCGCGACGGAGCAAGGATTGCTGTCTTGGGAATGCTGACACCCGGTATCCCGAACTGGCTTCACGAACATCTATGGAATGGTCTCCGCTTTGAGGAAATGACCAGCTGCGCCCGCAAATGGATAAGTTATATCAAGGAAAAAGAAAAGCCCCACCTAATTATTGGACTCTTCCATTCCGGCTATGACGGAGGTATCGTCACCGAAGACTACCGGGAAGACGCAGCCCTCCAGGTGGCTATGGAAGTGCCAGGTTTTGACATCGTGCTTTACGGGCACGACCACGTACGCCATTGCGAAACCATCAAGAACAATGAGGGCCGGAGCGTCCTTTTACTAGACCCTTCCAGCAACGCCTATTTTGTAGGGGATGCTGAGGTGGTACTGACACTTAAGGACGATAAGGTTGTCAGACGCTCCATTAATGGACAGATTTCCGATGTCCGTCACCTTGCTGTTGACAAGGCTTTCATGAAACACTTCCAAAAGGACATCGACGAAGTGAAGCACTACGTAGACCGCAAGATCGGAAAGTTCAAGAATTCCATTTACACCCGCGACTGCTATTTCGGCGGCAGCGCCTTCTGCGACTTCATCCATTCACTCCAACTGAAACTTACTGGGGCTGACATCTCATTCAACGCGCCACTTACCTTCGATGCCAGCATCAAGGCTGGAGACGTCAGAGTCAGCGACATGTTTAACCTCTACAAATATGAGAACCAGCTCTATACGATGTTGCTTACCGGAAAGGAAATACTCGGACATCTCGAAATGAGCTATGACCTATGGGTGAATACAATGAAGAACCCCTATGACCATATCATGCTATTGGACGAGCACGCCCAAGACGACCAACAGCGCCGTATGTTCAAGAATCTTGCCTTCAACTTCGACTCTGCCGCCGGTATCGACTACGAGGTGGACGTCACCAAGCCTGATGGTCAGAAAGTTCACATCCTACGGATGAGTAACGGGGAGCCTTTCGACCTCAATAAAACCTACAAGGTGGCCATGAACAGCTATCGCGGCAACGGAGGCGGACTGTTGCTCACCCAAGGAGCAGGCATTCCACGCGAAAAGCTCAAGGAACGAGTCATCTGGGAGAGCGACCGTGATCAGCGTTACTATCTCTCACAACTGATTGAGCAGATGGGCGAATGCGATCCACAGCCCTTCAACAACTGGCGTTTCGTTCCTGAAGATTGGGCAAAGCCAGCCATTGAACGCGATCGCCGCCTACTTTTCAAATAAAACTTCCAACCATTGGAAGTAATGCTTCCAGACTTTGGAAACAACGCTTCTACCCATTGGAAGCAATGCTTCCACTTGTTGGAAACAGAAAGCTCATTCATCATTAGACATACAAACAATTATACCTTATATAATATATAATGAAATACTACTGGTTCGTGTTCTGCAAGACAGAACTGCTTTTAGAAAAAACACCCGAAGGCCAATACACCATACCCTATGGGGAAGAACCGCCCGTAGCAGTCAAAGAATGGACAACCGTTCATACCGTGGATATACCCGAGCCCCTGCGTTCTGACGATGGAGCAACGGAAGTGAAGACATTCCGCATAGATACACCTTACCAGAGACAGGAATCAAATGTCAAGGAGCAAGAGAGAGACATGGAGATGTGCGGTCTGCGAGCCTCCTACCACCTGCTGCCTCGCCCACTCTACCTCATTGCCGGCAAATGCCAGGAGATTCTCTACTGGGATGCGAACACAAAGTTTTGTGGTGTTTGCGGCGCACCCATGAAACTCCACACCAACATTTCCAAACGTTGCACCGAATGCGGCAAGGAGGTCTGGCCGCAGTTGGCAACAGCCGTTATCGTGCTCATCCAGCGAAAAGCAGCAGACGGGAACCCGCAACACAACGAAGTACTGCTGGTACATGCCAACAATTTCCGAAGCAACTACTATGGTCTGGTGGCCGGATTCGTGGAGACCGGAGAGACGCTGGAGGAAGCCGTTGTGAGAGAAGTGAGGGAAGAAGTGGGATTGAAGATTGCGAATCTTCGATATTTCGGTTCCCAGCCTTGGCCCTATCCTTGCGGACTGATGGTAGGATTCAATGCCGATTATGCAGGAGGTGAAATCCGTCTACAGCGTAGCGAGTTGGGAGGTGGTGGATGGTACACTCGTGACACTTTGCCACAAATTCCCGACAAACTATCCATCGCGCGCAAACTTATTGACAATTGGCTTGACAATCTGTAAGGAATTTGTGTGCGTTAACGGTATAATTATACAACAGTACTTTACATAATAACTTTTTTGCACTTTTTTGAAACTTTTTCTTGCAAAATGTTTGGCGATTCAAAGAAAATGTGTAATTTTGCAACCGCAAACGACAAAATAAAGAATTTTAGTCACAGCAATAAAAGAATAAGTTTTCAATAAAATCATTTAAAAAGTATTATTATGAATGCAGCACAAGTAGTAGAGCAGCTCAAGCAGCGCTTTCCAAACGAGCCAGAGTACATTCAGGCCGTAAGTCAGGTTCTCCCCACCATCGAGGAAGAGTACAACAAGCACCCTGAGTTTGAGAAGTCAAACCTCATCGAGCGTCTGTGCATCCCCGATCGTCTGGTAGAATTCCGCGTTACTTGGACTGACGACAAGGGTAACATCCAGACCAACATGGGTTATCGTATTCAGCACAATAACGCTATTGGCCCGTACAAAGGAGGTATCCGTTTCCACAAGTCTGTAAACCTTGGTATTCTGAAGTTCCTTGCTTTCGAGCAGACTTTCAAGAACTCTCTGACCACTCTGCCTATGGGTGGTGCCAAAGGTGGCTCCGACTTTTCTCCACGTGGTAAGAGCGATGCTGAGGTGATGCGCTTCTGCCAGGCATTCATGAACGAATTATATCGTCACATCGGTCCCGATGAGGATGTTCCCGCTGGTGACATCGGTGTTGGTGGCCGTGAGGTTGGCTATATGTTCGGACAGTATAAGAAGTTGACTCACCAGTTCCAGGGTGTGCTCACCGGTAAGGGCCGCGAGTTTGGTGGTTCTCTGATCCGTCCTGAGGCTACTGGTTACGGTACGGTTTATTTCCTGCTCTCCATGCTGGCTACTCGCAACATCGAATTGGCTGGCAAGAAGGTGCTGATCTCTGGTGCCGGAAACGTGGCTCAGTATGCTGCTGAGAAGTGCCTCCAGCTGGGTGCTACCGTCCTGACTATGAGTGACTCTGACGGTTACATCTTCGATCCAGAGGGTATCGACCGCGCAAAGCTCGACTACATCATGAATCTGAAGAATGTTGAGCGCGGACGTATCAAGGAATATGTTGAGGAGTATCCCAACGCCAAGTATGTGGCTGGAGAGCGTCCTTGGCACGAGAAGGCTGACATTGCCCTGCCTTGCGCCACACAGAATGAGATCAATGCCGAGCAGGCTCAGGCCCTGGTTGACAATGGCGTGATTGCCGTAGCCGAGGGTGCTAACATGCCTACCCTGCCCGATGCCATCAAGATCTTCCAGGATGCCAAGATCCTCTATTCTCCCGGTAAGGCTTCAAATGCTGGTGGTGTATCAGTATCTGGCCTGGAGATGACCCAGAACTCTGAGCGTATCTCTTGGACCGCCAAGGAAGTTGACGACTATCTGAAGCGCATCATGAACGATATTCACGAGAATTGCGTGAAGTACGGAACTGAAAAGGATGGCTACATCAACTACGTGAAGGGTGCTAATGTGGCTGGCTTCATGAAGGTTGCCAAGGCAATGATGGCACAGGGTATTGTATAAGATTCCTATATCATCCCAAATAAAAAGGCATTTCCCATTGCGGGAAATGCCTTTTTTCTATTTATGTAATCAGGATTAGGCAGCCTTCTGCTTGGCCAGTTTAGCCTGCCATTTTTTGATTTCCTTCTTGGCTTTGTCCAATTGTGCCAGATAAGCATAGTCAGCATTGAGACAAGCAAAAGTGGCAGCTGAAAGTGAACGGGCATTCCAGACATCACTCATATACTCAAGTCCGGCAATAACACGGCTCTTTCCATAATCAAGTCCACGGGCAATAAGTTCATCTTTCTTCTCAGGGAAAAGTTCGGAAAGAAGCAATCCGAAGCCGAAACCAACTGAAGAATGACAAGAGGCACCAAGTGTGGTAGGACTCAACGTGGAATCCAATTCAGGCAAACCAGAAGCATCACCGGCTTTCACATAAGGACGTTTACGGGCTTTTTGTGCAGTTGATGAGCAGACTTCCAAGAAATCAGCGTGAGCCTTCTGCAGCAGAGCATAAGTGGCAGGAAGTTCCTTTTCAGTAACCTGGAATCCAAGCACTTCCTCCATACGGTTCATGACCCCATTGAAAGTAATGGCTGTATCAGCAAGGGCAACCTGCATACGCTCTGGCGTACGCTTCTTCTTACCCATCTGATATTGCATCCAATCATCGTAGAACTCCACAGCATTTGTATCAGCAGGCAATGCGAGATAATGAGCACCGCAAGGACGCGTCTCTGCTGTGAGCCATGCACCTGGCTGCAACTTACCGATGCGAACTTTCTGAGCCTTTATTCCTTTCATCTGACGATATTCCTCACGAGCCTTTGCCAACTGTGCCTGATAGTCAGCGTTGTTGTGAAGCTGGGCAAAAGTGGCAGCAGCTACTACCATTGCCGGCAGCAGATCACTTTCGTAATGGAATCCGGCAATAATGCGGTTAATACCCATAATGCGGGAACGCCACATCACGGTGTCCACATTCTCAGGAGCTATCTCGGTAATGGCGAATGCTGACGCATAAGCTATCACGGAGTGGCCCGACGGATAAGAGAAGGAAGAGAAACCATATTCATCTGCCGAGGGTTCCACAGAACCTTCATTGAAAACCTTCATTGGACGATAACGCTGGTAGAAATTTTTGGCTGCCTTGTTATTAGCACGGGCATCAGCAATCGATCTCGAAATCTGCAGAAATATCTCTGGAGTATTCTTTCTTGAAACATCAAGACCTGTCAGATTGGCAAAGAAAGGAATTACGATATCCAATTCAAAATGCTGGTCTCTGACGGCATCTTCCAGGCTTTTTCCAACACGTTGCTGCTTACCCCACTGATAACGGATGAAGTCACCACCGAAAAGAGGATCATCGATGGCTGCTGGAGCATCTATCCAACGACTGCTTGTAGGATAATCATCATCACTTAAGAAACCAGGATCTCTTTGGTCCTGTGCATTAACAGCTGTCGAAGCCATTAGCATAAATGCACCAAGAATAGTAATAAATTGTCTGTTCATTTTAATGATTTATTTGGTTTAAATTGATAATTTCGTGCAAAGATAATACATTATTTTGAAAATTTATGTCTGTTAGCTTGTTTTTTGTTAAAAACAAATGTAATTCAAAAGAATATTCGTACCTTTGCCAAATGATATTCTATTTCTCATGTACGGGCAATACGCGTTGGGCTGCAGAGATGCTCGCCACGGAACTCCGTGAGGAATTGGTCGATATGGCTCACGACAGCCGCTACTCTTATCATCTGGAAGAAGATGAACGCATAGGATTCTGCTTCCCCGTACATGGATGGAGGCCACCTGTACTGGTACGCAGATTTATTGACAAATTGGTCATTGAGAACGCTGACGGTCATTTCTGCTGGGCCCTCTGCACAGCCGGTGATGACATTGGCCAGAGCATGGAATATCTGAACGATGACTTGAAGCGGAAAGGCCTGCAGGCGCAAAGCCTGTTCTCGCTGATTATGCCCGAGAGCTACGTGGGGCTTCCCTTTATGGATGTGGACAAGCCAGAAAAGGAGATGGCCAAAAAGGAAACTGCCAAACGGATGCTCGAATCATTCATACCTCTCATCAGAGAAAGAAAGACGGGCATCACCGATACCTACAAGGGGCATTGGCCACGCATCAACAGCTATATTCTGGGCGAAGCCTTCGTCAAATGGATCATTACGGACAAGCCTTTCCGCATGACCGATGATTGTATCAGTTGTGGAACATGTGCGGAAGTATGCCCTACAGACGATATCATCGGCGGCCGTGGTCAGCGCCCTGCTTGGAAGCACACGGATCAATGCCTTTCATGCTTCGCTTGCTATCACCACTGCCCGACACGCGCCATCCGCTACGGAAACCGTACGGAGCACAAAGGACAGTATTATTACAAATAAAACAACATAACTTTTAGATATGAAGAAAAAGACTTTACTTTTAATGCTGACTTTGCTCATGAGCATCAACTCATGGGGAGCCAAAGCATTCCCGGGCCCATACACCTTCACGCAGCCTGACGGCACCCGTCTGTCTGTGACGCTTCACGGCGATGAGTATTTCAGTTACTACACCACCTTGGACGGAGTCATACTGGTGCGCGAAGGCGACACATTCTACGTTGCCGAGATTGCTGCCAACGGCGACATCAAATCGTCAAACATCCTGGCTCACAACAACGGGGCACGCTCTTCCAAAGAGATTAGCTTCATCCAGCAGCAAGACAAAGAGAAACTTTTCAACGGCGATGCCATCAAAAAGGCCATCAGACGGGTTCCCATTTCTAATAATGTGGTGCCCAAATACACTCCCCACACAGGAAGTCCTAAAATCGTGGTCATTCTGGCTCAGTTTAAAGACGTAAAGTTTGCGGTCAACGAGCCCGTAAATGCTTTCGATAATCTCTTCAATGCCAATAGCATAAAGGATTATGGAAACCAAGACTTAGGCACCCAAGATAATAAATACCAAGGCAATATCGGTTCGGTGAGACGATATTTCAATATGATGAGCAGTGGCGATTTCAAGCCTAACTTCAAAATCGTAGGTCCCATTACACTCTCCCAAAACAGAAAGTATTATGGCGGATCAAGTAAAAATCCAAACGACGATGAAAAGGCTGGTACGCTGGCTACTGAGGCTGTAGATTCAGTGATGAAATTAGGACTGGCTGACCTGAACAGCGATGAATACGATGCAGACAATGACGGCAACGTGGACCTCGTCTATATTGTTTACGCCGGACACATGCAAAACATGGGTGGTCCCAATGAGAGTGTGTGGGCTAAAGCCAGTTACACCACACACAACATCGGAACGAAGAAGGTACGTCGCTATTGCATGAGTGGAGAACTATTACATCCAGATAGACCTGGATGGATAGCCAGTTCCGGTGTTATTTGCCATGAGTTCTCCCACTGCCTTGGCCTTCCCGACCTTTACGTCACCTCCGAGTATTATGCAGACAATCAGGAGATGGAATTCTGGGACTTGATGGATGGTGGCGAGAACGTTCATAACGGTTGGCAACCTGCAGCCTATACGGCTTGGGAGAAAGAAGCCATGGGGTGGCCCGTAGATATTCAGATTCTTTCAGAAGAAAGCACATCCGTTGATATCTCTAAACCAACTGCAAATGGTGGAACGGCTTACCGCATCGTGAATCCAAATGATGCAGATGAATACATCATGCTAGAAAATATTAAGAAAGAAGGATGGAATCTTTGGAGCTACATACCAGATGCTATTGGGGAAACCGATTACCAAGGCGGTATCTTAGCCTACCACATGAAATATCCAAAAGCATCTGTCGGCATGAGCGATGACCCTAACTGCCGCAAGAATCCGGCACTTGCCGTGATTCCTGCAGACGGTCTGCTAGAATCAATCGACCTGAAAGGCCAAAGGATAGACGGAGTATTGAGAACCGATGATACTTATAGGAATAGCCTTAAAGGAGACCTGTTCAACAACGTTAACGGTCTGATTATCAGCGACGACCTGAACCTGCCCAACTATTGCTGGTATAGTGGTTCGGAAATCATCGAAGGCTATACTGACCGGTACAAGACTAACAAGAGCGTATCATTCACATTTGAAGGTAATGATAAAATCACCATCAACTACGTAGCCGACGTGGCAAGCAGCATTACCGACATACAGGCACAAGGCTCCAGCACGGATGCCATCTACAGTATCGACGGACGCTACATAGGCACAAAGAAAGACAGTCTTCAACCAGGCATCTACATCATAAACAAGAAGAAGGTCATCATCCGATGACCTTCTTTCTTTTATATGTGATAGCGGTATTTCTTCTTGGCTTTCCTCGGCATAACGGGAGAAGCACCGCCTGAATATGAGCGTCCCATAGGCACACCGCCATATTGTGAATAGCGCGAGCGGATACGTTCCACATAATCGATTGTCTCCGAACTGCGCATATAACCATTCTTAACCACCGGATCACGATAGTATTCGGGGTTGCTGAGCAAAGCCAGGTAACGCGAAACAGAACCCCACGTCCGAGTGTCAGCTCCGTGCTTACGAGCCAAAGCCATAGCATCCCGCACGTGCCCTGCACCTCCATTATATGCAGCAAGCACAAAGTTCTGGCGTTCATTCACATTGGGGATATCACCGAACGTCTGCATCAGTTGCTGCAGATAACGAGCTGCTGCAGAGATATTTGCTTCTGGATCATGAATCTGCTCCATAGGCAATCCCAGATGGGCTGCCGTCTTCGGCATAATCTGCATCAGACCTCGTGCCCCAGCCCACGAACGCGCCTGCGGATCAAAACAACTCTCCTGATAGCATTGGGCTGCCATCAAGCGCCAGTCCCAACGGGCAAAGGGTGCATATTTCTGAAACAACGCATCATATTTTGAAATAATACCCGAACTACGATTCAAGTAAGGGGAATAGACTCGACGCTTCACCTTAGCCACCGTAAACATCCGCTTCTCTTCCTTGCGGGCCTCGGCTATCATTTCCGGACGATACCATTTACGGAGTTCCTCCTCCAAAGACTTTTCATTAGCGCGTAAGGAATCTGGCGGCATCAAAGCCATTACATCACCGCCACCTTCCTTTAATTTACTGACCACCTCTGCGGAATCCTTACAGACCTCAACACGAAGTCCCACTCCCAAATGCTGTGCGAATTTCTCAGCAACCAGATATTGGATACCCAGTCCGCGCCCATGATAGTCATAATAAGTTTCAGGACCGCTGATTGTAAGAAGAATGAGTTCACCATTAGCCACCACATCTCTCAGCGAGAAGGTCCCATTAGCAGGAATCGTATCCGTAACTGCACCCCACGGCGCAATCACAGGGCCTTGCTGCTGTTTCTTGCAAGATGACAGCAAAACCAATAATAATGCAACATATATGTATATCTTTCTCACAATCGGGCACAAAATTACAACTTTATTTGCAGATACGCGCAAAATTGAGTAATTTTGCTGCGATTTTTAAGAAATAGATATAAATCGTAAAATAATTAAGATGTTAAGAATTGCAGTACAGTCGAAAGGTCGTCTCTACGAAGACACAATGAATCTGCTGGCCGAAGCCGATATTAAAATCAGCAACAGCAAGCGGACACTCCTTGTCCAGTCATCCAATTTTCCCATAGAAGTGCTCTACCTGCGCGATGATGATATTCCACAGAGCGTAGCTAGTGGTGTGGCCGACATTGGTATCGTGGGCGAGAACGAATTCGTTGAGCGCAATGAAGATGCTGACATCATCGACCGTCTGGGATTCTCCAAGTGCCGACTCTCGCTGGCCATTCCCAAGGCTATTGAATATCCTGGTGTTGAATGGTTTAACGGCAAGAAGATTGCCACCTCCTACCCTTTCATCTTGAAGAAGTTCATGAAAGAGAAAGGCATCACAACTGACATCCACGTCATCACCGGTTCCGTGGAGATTTCTCCGGGTATCGGTCTGGCTGACGGAATTTTCGACATCGTCTCTTCCGGCTCCACACTTGTCAGCAACAACCTTCGTGAAGTGGAAGTGGTGATGAAGAGTGAGGCGCTACTCATCGGCAACAAGCAAATGGACGATGAGAAGAAGGCCATCCTCAAAGAGATGCTTTTCCGTTTTGCCGCCGTACGTCAGGCTGAAGACAAGAAATATGTTCGTATGAATGCCCCAAAGGCAAGGCTTCAGGAAATCATCGAGGTGCTGCCTGGCCTCAAGAGTCCCACCATCATCCCGTTGGCTGATGAGGAATGGTGCTCTGTGCATGCCGTACTTGACCAGAAGCGTTTCTGGGAAATTATCGGCAAACTGAAAGAGCTGGGCGCACAGGGTATTCTGGTGACCCCAATTGAAAAAATGATTCTGTAATCACATGAAGATTATAAAATACCCGAGAAAAGAGGATTGGAGCCAATTGGTGGAACGCCCGCACTTGGATGTTTCACAGTTGAACGCCACGGTGGAAAGCGTGCTCAAAGACGTACATCAAAACGGCGACAAGGCCGTCATAGCCTACGAAGAGAAGTTTGACCACGCCATACTCTCATCCCTTGCAGTTACTGAAACTGAAATCGATGAGGCAATGAGTCTGGTCAGCAAAGAACTGCTGGAGGCTCTGAAAATCGCCCACCATAACATTTCAAAGTTCCATGAATCTCAGAAATTCGAGGGCAGCAAAGTGGAAACCTGCAAAGGTGTAAGTTGCTGGCAGAAGAGCGTACCCATCGAAAAGGTGGGTCTCTACATTCCCGGTGGTACTGCCCCCTTGTTCTCCACGGTTCTGATGCTTGCCACTCCTGCAAAGATTGCGGGATGCCGTGAGATTGTACTCTGTACTCCCCCGAATCGTGAAGGGCGCGTAAATCCTGCCATCTTGGCCGCTGCACGCATTGCAGGAGTAAACCGCATTTTCAAAGCTGGTGGCGTACAGGCTATCGGCGCAATGGCCTATGGAACGGAATCCGTACCTAAGGTCTTCAAAATCTTCGGCCCCGGCAACCAGTATGTGATGGCTGCTAAGCAACAGGTTTCACTTCATGACGTAGCCATTGATATGCCTGCTGGTCCAAGCGAAGTCTGTGTCATTGCCGATGAAACGAGTCATCCCGATTTCGTGGCTGCCGACCTTCTTTCACAGGCGGAACACGGCATCGACTCACAGGTGTTTCTCATCACCACTTCCGAAGACATGCTCCAGAAAGTTCAGCAGGAAATTCTCCGACAGGTGGAACATCTGCCACGTAAGGACATGGCGATGAAATCACTCGATAATTCAAAACTCGTGCTTGTCCGGGACAAACAGGAGGCCATGGAGCTTTGCAACATCTATGCGCCTGAGCATCTCGTCATCTCCACCGACGACTATGCCCAACTGGCAGAACAGGTAATTAATGCCGGCAGCGTGTTCCTCGGCCATTATGCCTGCGAGAGTGCCGGCGATTATGCAAGCGGAACGAACCACACGTTGCCCACTCATGGATATGCCGTTGCCTACAATGGCGTGAATCTCGACAGTTATTGCCGCAAAGTGACTTTCCAGCATCTCACTGAGGAAGGCATCCGCTCCATTGGACGAGCCGTTGAAGTGATGGCTGAGAACGAACAGTTACAGGCTCACCGGCAGGCAATGACCGTACGCATACAAAGTTTAACCAAAGAATAATAGTCTTAGTTCCCGGCAATTTCCGCCGGTCTCCCACCATATGAGAACATTAGAAGAACTGACCCGCCCGAATATCTGGCAATTAGCCCCCTATAGCAGCGCCCGCAACGAATACAGCGGCCATGTGGCACACGTGTTTCTCGATGCCAACGAGAATCCATACAACCAGCCATTCAACCGTTATCCTGACCCCTTGCAGCATGAACTCAAGGAAAGGATTTCAAAGGTGAAAGGGATACCTGCTGAATGCATCTTCCTCGGCAATGGAAGCGATGAAGCCATCGACCTGCCCTACAGATGCTTCACACGTCCGGGCATCGACAACGTGGTGGCCATAGAGCCAACATACGGAATGTATAAAGTCTGCGCCGATATCAACGACGTGGAATACCGGCCCGTCTTGCTTGATGAACAATACCAGATTACGGCAGAAAAACTGCTTGCTGCCTGTGACAAGAATACCAAAATCATATGGATATGTTCACCTAACAATCCTACGGGTAACAGCATCAACCGCGAGGCCATCCTGAAGGTCATCACTAGTTTCGACGGATTAGTCATCGTGGATGAAGCCTACAGCGACTTTGCTTCCGAAAAGCCGCTTCGCACGGCTATCAGTCAGTTTCCGAACCTTATTGTGCTCAACACGATGAGTAAGGCCTGGGGATGTGCGGCCATCCGCTTGGGTATGGCTTTCGCCAGCAAGGAAATCATCGGTCTGTATAATAAGGTGAAATATCCTTACAATGTGAATCTGCTAACTCAACAGCAAGCTTTGGAGGCACTGAAAGACCCGTTCGAAGTGGACAAATGGGTAAAACTCTTACTTCAAGAACGAACACGTATGATTAAAGCTTTCAAGGAGTTGCCGATTTGCCAGAAGGTCTATCCTACCGACGCCAACTTCTTCCTGGCCAAAGTGAATGATGCACAGAAGACTTACGATTATCTGGTCAATAAGGGAATCATTGTGCGCAACCGTTCACGCATCACGCTCTGCCAAAACTGCCTTCGTATCACGATTGGAAACAAGAGCGAAAACAACGAATTGCTGGCGGCATTGCGCCAATTCTGATATCAAACAGACGCTTTGCTTCCACTCATCAGAAGCAAGGCTTCCACCCATTGGAAGTGATCCTTCTAACCATTGGAAGCAATCCTTCCAGACTTTGGAAACAAGGCTTCCAGACTTTAGATAAAAAGGGGCTGTTCCTCAATTTGGAGCAGCCCCTTCACTATGCTTGTAATAGATATAAATCTTAGAACTCAAACCACTTCACATAGGCGAAGTCCTGACGGTGTGGCAGCAAGTCGTTCTTGGGATACATACGGATTGCGCACTTGTAAAGACCGGCATCTGACTGGTCTGTAATGCACTCGAATGTATAGAGATTACCCTCCTTCTTGACCACCTTGAACGGATGAATCTCCTTGATGCAGTCTTCACCCTTTTCGTTCTGGGTAAGTGCAACGAACTCAAGTCCGATAGCATCGTCAAGTCCCTGCTCGTCAACTACGAAGGTGAACTTATATTCCTCACCTGTCTCAGGACCAGCCTGAGGCATATTGTTCTCCTTGGAAACCACATGGATGGCATCCCAACGCTCGGCAACTGTCTCTTTCCAAAGAGCTATCTCCTTGGCAATCTGATTGTTATTGGCAGACAACTGCTTGAAACGCTTAGCCTCTTTGGTGTAGAACTTGTCATAGTAGTCGTCAAGCTGGCGCTTCATGGTGTAGTGAGGAGCGATGGTGGCGATAGAGTTCTTGATAACATTTATCCAACCCTCAGAGTAGCCCTTCTCGTTCTTGGCATTGTAAAGGGGTACGATGTCGTTCTCGAGCAGGCCGTAAATAGTAGCAGCGTCAAGCTGATCCTGATAGCCCTGATTATCGTAGGTGCGCTTCTCGGTGAGTGCCCATCCGGCACCTTCACGATAGCCTTCCAGCCACCATCCGTCGAGCACGGAAAGGTTGACCACACCATTCATCTCAGCTTTTTCGCCAGAAGTACCTGATGCCTCGAGCGGACGGGTCGGCGTATTCATCCAAATGTCCACACCTGACACAAGGCGGCGAGCTAGACGGAAGTCGTAGTCCTCCAGGAAAATAATCTTACCGAGGAACTCAGGACGCTGGCTGATTTCGTAGATTTTCTTAATCAAACCCTGTCCTGCACCATCAGCGGGGTGAGCCTTACCAGCAAAGAGGAACTGTACGGGATGCTCGGGATTGTTCACAATCTTAGACAGACGATCAAGGTCGGTGAACAGCAGATGTGCACGCTTGTAAGTAGCGAAGCGGCGGCAGAAGCCGATCATCAGAGCATTTGGATTAATCTTCTGCAACAGAGAAAGCACACGTGAAGGATCTCCCTGATTCTTCAGCCAGTTCTCACGGAACTTATCACGGATATAGTCGGTGAGCTTCTTCTTCAATGCCATACGTGTAGCCCAGATTTCCTCATCGGGTACATTATAGATGGCATGCCAGATTTCCTCGTTGCTCTGGTCGTTCATGAAGTTCTTGTCGAAGTACTTCTCATAAAGATGACGCCATTCGGTAGCTGCCCATGAAGGGAAGTGAACACCATTGGTCACATAGCCCACGGCATTCTCCTCGGGGAAATAGCCCTTCCAGATAGGAGCGAACATCTTCTGGGAAACCCATCCGTGAAGTTTTGACACACCATTCACCTCCTGACAGGTGTTGATAGCGAAGGTTGACATGGAGAACTTTTCGCTCTTATCATCGGGGTTGGTACGGCCCATGCCGATGAATTCATCCCATGAAATGCCGAGCAAGGCAGGATATCCACCCATGTACTTGCCAAAGAGCTGCTCGTCGAAGTAGTCATGACCAGCAGGCACCGGAGTATGGCAGGTGTAAAGACCACTTGCACGAACCAGCTCCATTGCCTGATTGAAGGTCAGTCCTTCCTGAATATAGTCTACCAGACGCTGGAGATTGCAGAGTGCTGCATGACCCTCATTGCAATGGTAGATGTCTTTCTTGATTCCAAGTTTCTTCAAGGTCAGCATACCGCCGATACCGAGCAGAATCTCCTGCTTCAGACGATTCTCCCAATCACCGCCATAGAGTGAATGAGTGATGGGCTTGTCGAACTCTGAATTCATCTCATTATCGGTATCAAGCAGATACAACTTGATACGGCCGACGTTCACACGCCAAACATAGGCATGCACCTGATAGTTCATATAAGGCACGTCGATCACCATCGGAGTACCGTCTTCGTTCAGCTGGCGCTCCACGGGGAGAGAGTTGAAGTTCTGTGCATCATATACGGCAATCTGCTGTCCGTCCATTGAAAGGCTCTGCTTGAAATAGCCGAAACGATACAGGAAACCAATGGCGCACATGTCAACATTAGAGTCGGAAGCCTCTTTCAGATAGTCACCGGCAAGCATGCCAAGACCACCGGAATAGATCTTCAGCACCTGATTAAGACCAAATTCCATACAGAAATAAGCCACGGAAGCACGCTGGGCATCAGGCTTCACGTCCATATACTTGCGGAAGAGTTTATATACCTCTTTCACGTTCTTCATGATGGTCTTATCCTTCACAATCTCCTTCTTGCGATCGTAACTCAGACGTTCAAGCAAGAGAACGGGGTTATGACCAACTTCCTCATAAAGTGCTTCGTCAAGACTTCTCCAAAGCTCGCGGGCCTCGTAATTCCACGCCCACCACATATTGTGAGCGAGTTCGTCCAGACACTTCAAATCTTCGGGCAGTTTTGACTTAACTGCTAACTCCTTCCATTGAGGGGCGCTGGCATAATCGGCTTTAATCTTCATAATTAATTTGTTTAAGTTTATATCTAATACTTTTATTTAATTCACTCAATTCTAATATTTTCGAAACTGACATCACCTCCGGGCTTCAGCCTTTCGGAGAGCCATGTCGTAAGCTTGCTCATAATACTTGATGAACTCCTTCCAAAGTGCTTTCTTGGAAAGTTTATCCGCATTCTGACGGCATTTCTTCACTTCATCTGTCGAGAAGTTCGAGTATTGGGCCACCGTATCCTTGATGGCATCTGCAACCTCCGAATAGTTATAATCTGTGCGATGGATAACCTTCACACCGTCCTCTATTTCGGAATATCCGCCCTTCACGGTGTTAGCCCAAAGACCGAAACCGGCCAGATCGGTTGTAATGCAAGGCACTTTAAAAGCAATTGCTTCAAGAGGAGTATACCCCCACGGCTCATAATAGGAAGGATAAATACACAGGTCGTTACCCAACACAAGATCATAATAGCTGAGATTGAGTACGCCATCATTGCCTGTCAGATAACAAGGAAGGAAAATCAGCTTCACCTTGTCATCCTTTCGGTTGTGCATATCCAGGTATTTCAGCATCCCAAGCACATTATCGTGACTCATATTATGGAGCCAATGAGTGATTTCGGGAACATCAAGGGGAGTATCAAACTTTTTGCCGCTATTAAGTCTGTCAACAAGATCCTGACGGGGTTCACCTACCCAACCGGGCACCTCTATAAAGGCAAGAACCGTCTTCTTCAGATCCTTATCTCGTAACAGGCGGTTCATGGCTTCAATATATACATCCACTCCTTTATTGCGGAATTCATAGCGGCCACTGGTGGAAACAATCAGGGTATCATCGTCCAATTCTTCACCAAGCAGAGCATTAGCTACATCAAGCAAACGCTTGCGGGCAATCTTTCGGCGCTTCGTAAATTCAGCCCCTTTTGGCACGAAACTATTATCAAAGCCATTAGGCAGCACAAAATCCACAGGTTTATCGAGCAGTTCCTTGCACTCGTTGGCTGTAATGTCGCTCACCGTAGTAAAGCAGTCCACGTGAAGAGCAGTTTGTTTCTCTATGGAATGCTTGCTCTGCATGTTCAATTCCCATGACATCTGGTCACCGTTATAGGCAAAAAGATAATCATAAAGAGGCTTATTGTTACCAGCTATGGAACGGCCGATGCTTGTTGCGTGGGTAGTAAAGATGGTACCGATCTCTGGCAACACCTTATTAATATATAAAGCACCCAAGCCGCACATCCATTCGTTGGCATGATATACCACCTTCTGTGTTTTGTCCAGATTATGCTTATAGAAACTCTCTACGACCTTTGCTGCAGCATAAGAGAACATGGATGCTTCATCATAATCCCCGTAAGCATGAAGGGAATCCACCTGATAGTTTTCCCAAAGCCAGGTATAAATCTTATCTTTTTCCTCAAAAAAAGGTTGGAAATCAACAAGAATAGCAATTGGCTCACCGGGAATATCCCAGCGGCCTATTTTCAAGTTCAAGCCTTCATCAGTTGCCTTAGTCTTCCAAGCAGATAACAGAGACTGATCTTCTTTGAAATATGGGCTTTTCTTTTCACCCCAACAATCCGGACCTATAAATATCAAATGGTCATGAATCTTATCCTGCAACGTTTTTGCACGAGACGAAAGAACTGTGTATATACCTCCAACTTTATTGCAAACTTCCCAACTCGACTCAAAGATATAGTTGGGACTTAACATTCCATTTGTCATTCTTGTTCTTTTATAATGAGCGCAAAGTTAATATAAAAATTGTTTATTACCAACGGAAAATCACATAAATTTCTAAAAATCAGCCATTTCTTGATTTAAAATGATTACATTTGCAAAGGTTTTTACAAAAGTAGAACACAATGAAAAGAATTATCTCATTTGTTTGCATATTCATAGCAGCAACAGCAGTTATGGCACAGAAAAATTTCTGTGGAAAATTCAATAATGAAGAATACAAAATATTCTTGGAAATAAATTTCACTCAAAAGAATATCGTCGTGCCTAATCAAGAAGTCTTCGGAGAACTTGACGGTTACATTGGCAGTACACAATGCAATACTGTCTGGCCTATCACATCTTCTGACGTAAAAGGGAAAAATGCGTTTATAGAAGTCATTAACAACTATGGAAGTGAAGATTTCGAAGCTTCACTCAAGCTTTTGAATGACTCGACTATCCTATATGAGCACAAAAACGGAAGCACTTTAAAATTCCCGGTAAACAAGAAATGGCACAAGATTCCTAAAAAGTTGGAATTTAAGAGAGTACGGTAATCTCTTCTTCAAAGAGATACAATCAAATAAAAAGCCCCGGCTTCGTTGGAAACCGGGGCTTTCGCTGTTAAATAAAGAAGGCGGCTACCTACTCTCCCGCATTGCATTGCAGTACCATC